>Ga0123342_1004042_pt1 | contig 22863 bp, 20 predicted proteins | sample Turbeawhitnodule_FD_89960 | JGI IMG/M metagenome (GOLD analysis project Ga0123342, IMG submission 89960) | Root nodule microbial communities of legume samples collected from Mexico - Turtle bean Mexico white nodule | ecosystem: Host-associated > Plants > Roots > Nodule | place: Mexico: Nepantla... | reverse complement strand
CTAAAAAGCTTTTGGAAAAACTTTTAACCACTTCATGTGCTTGATCTAGGCTTGGTTAGGCATCTAGGATAGATCATGTACCAAAAGGCAACCTTACACAACCACAAGCCTACATACAAGATCATCTAAACCTATTACAAACTTTACAACAAACTAGCTATTTTCTACATCAAACACAAACTAACACTAGGTAGAGAAGGGGCTTCATCCATCTTCAACACTTGCAAGACTTATGATTGAGATTTTCTTACAATATTCACACCTCGTAAATATTAACTTGTAGAGCACCTGTGGTTCCATGAATTAGCTGGAAGACCTATTAGATTTTCTTCAGCTATGTACCTTTCAATCATTGAAGCTTCTGGAAGATAATGATTTTTCACATAACCTTTCAAAATTTTCATATACTGCTCAACAGGATACATCCATCTTAAGTACTCTGCTCCACACAATTTAACTTCTCTTACCAGATGCACTACTAGATGAACCATGATGTCGAAAAAAGATGAAGGAAAAAACATCTCCAATTCACACAAGATAACAACAATTTCATCTTCAAGCTCATCTAGTTTTAATGGATCAATGACTTTACAACAGATGGAAGAGAAGAATGAGCATAAACGGGTTATGGTATGTCTAACATTTTTTTGTAAGATTCTATGAATAGCTACCGACAACAACTATTGCATCAAGATGTGGCAATCATGAGACTTCAACCCAATTAACTTCAAATCTTGCATTAACACTAGGCTCTTCACATTTGAGGAATGTCCTTGTGGCACTTCAAAACTTATTTTTTTTATCTTTTGACATGGTGTAACAAGCTGGGGGCAAATATGTACGCTTACCCATTTCTATGGGTGCCAACTCGCCTCGTATGTTCATCTCAATCAAATCTAAATGAGCATTTAGACCATCCTTCATCTTCCCATTAATGTTAAGAAGTGTACCAATTAAGCTATCACACACATTCTTCTCAACATGCATTACATTTATACAATGTCTAACTTCTAACCTTGACTAGTACGAAAGATCAAAGAAGATTGATTTTTTCTTCCAAATGTTTGTCACAAATGACTTTTTTTTCGACTTACCGAAGGTGTAGTCTATGTTATTTACCTTTTCGTAAACCTTAACACCAGTTAATGGAGTTGGTGGACTACTAGTCTCGGTGTCCTAAAGTCTTTTTTCAATATCCGATAAGGATGATGACTTCTAAGAAACCTCTGATGCCGAAGATATACTGTCTTCCTTTCATGTTTCAATTGTTGAGAAGCGGTGTCTTCTTCGCATATTGGACATGCTTTATGACCCTTAACACTATACCCTGATAAGTTACCATATGCCGGAAAGTCATTGATGATGCAAAATAACATGGCATGCATCTTGAAAGTTTCATTAGCAAATTCGTCAAGTACTTCAACTCCCTAATCCCACATTAACTTCAAATATTCAATTAGGGGACTTCGATAAGCATCTATGTCATTTCTTGGTTGTTTCGGACCAGATATCATCATAGACAACATCATGTATTTTTGCTTCATGCACAATCCAGGAGGTAAGTTTTAAATAACTAGCATAATAGGTCATGAACTGATTCGTACTCATATTACCAAACGAATTCATTCCTTGTAGTTAAACCAAGTTGGATATTTCTTGATTCTTTACCAAACTTTGGAAACTCATTATCAAATTTCTTCCATTGAATAGAATCAAATGGATGTTGGTACATGCCACATTTCCTCTCATCTGCATGCCATCCAAGATTCTTAGCATCGTTCGGGCTTGCAAACAAATGCTTCATCTTTGGAATGATGGGAGATACCACATAACCTTCATTTGGGGTCCATGCTTTTCTATCTCTTCAATAGTATCATCATCTTTTTGTTTCAACTTATAACGTGAGAACCCACACCTCGGACAACTTTTCAACAATTCAAAATCTTTCCTGTATAATATACAATCATTAGGACATGCATGTATCTTTTTATACTTCATACCCATTGGACAAAGAATCTTTTTGGCGTCATAATTACGATTAGGTAGACTATTTCCCTTTGGAAGCATATCCTTCAACAACTGAAGCAATTCCGTGAAGCTTTTATCAGTTCATCCATTTATTGCCTTCAAATTATCAATCTTAACACCGCCGACAACCGTGTGAAGTTACTTGATCCAGGATACAATGGAGTCTCTGCATCGCTTGACATACTTCCATATCCATGCGCTTCTGCAAAAGACTCAGCTCCCACATCACGAATCATGCCCTCCAATCGATCATCATCTACATCATCATGTACTGCATCATCCATGTTGGACCCTACATATTCTTCAGTTACGAAAACACGTGGTAAATTTAATAATTCACCATGCCATGTCCTCCAATTGATCATCATCTACAACAAAATTCAATTCTAGCGTTTGGCGTGCCACACCTAATACTGACGACGCCACCTGGCACTGAATCGTTGCCTCCTCTCCGGTTCCTATTTCATCACCTTCGCCAAAATCGGAACTCACAGAGTCAAGAAGAACCCCTTCACCACCACCATCTTCTGAACTAGCTTTTGTATCCACCTTTGTGCAAGCGTCGTTCCACTTACTAAAAAGTCTTCTTAATTCGTGGTCCGGGAAGCACACCTCCTCTTCAAACAACACCTTACACAATATACTGTTGATACATATATCCTTCACCATACTGACCGATCCGACCACTAAAATCCTGACACGAAAAAGGGCAAACTCTAACACTTCCTTTTGTGTTGTTGCTTCATCTATCTCTACAACCTCCCCGACAAGAGCCCCTATACTAACAAAACACTGACTATTCCAAATTGGTAGAGGGATGCCTCTACAACGAACCTATGCACACCTCTTTTTAACCGCAAAAGATCCGTCCCAAGGAAAATCCGACGTAGACATACCATCAAACCATTCTTTGTTATCATCAATAAGCTTCCCAATGATACCATCGTCGTCACAAGATAACAGAACAAACCTCTCCCTGAGATTTATCAACCTAACAAGGCTAAAACCTCTCATGATAAAGCTTTCCTTGACCGACTGCAGGCAGAAAGCCTCCTTAAGACAATCAACAAAGCAACCATCTAGCCAAGAGGACGACTCCACATTAACGCTAAATTAAGTAGCTCTTGCAGACTCTTGGGAACAACTCGCTTTCTCTCTTGAGACTATCTGGACATAAGATAGCTTCTATTTCTGCTGCATCTTCAATCTCCATACGTTCGTAGGACTCTTCACTCTCTTCTTGGAGTTTCACTCTTTCCTTGACACCTCATTCCTCCGATATTTAGGTAGGTTCACTTGTAGCTTTCACGTACTTATCCAAATTGCATCCAACTTCCTTTTCAAAGCAGAAGCGTCTGCCACATCTTGAAACCTGACAAAACCAAACATCTGATTCCTTGAGTTAAGCTTTCTGGATATGAAGACATCCAAAACTCTTCCCCATCTCAGAAAAACTTTCCACATTTCCCTTTTAAAGAAATGATCAGGAAAGTTAATGAAGAAAAACGAAATATCCACCATTGCCCTGCACAGTTCTCTCACTAGAGACACTCTACCTCACCTGTTTCTCTCTCTTTAATTATATTTGGAATGTGCTGATGCATTGAATGCATTCAAGTTGTTAATTCGTAAACAAGTATTTTTTTTTTTCACATATCAGTTGATAGAAAATGTGTATTCTAGACACTTGAGTCCTTATAAAAATTATATTAAAATGATGCGAGAAGTATCACTATTCAAAGAGCCAAAAGGAGGTAACAAAGTTATTGATCAATTAAAATCAGTATGCATAGGAATACAGCTACTCGGTCTCAAGAACAATTTCTTTTTTTCGGTAACATAATAAATAGATAAAAGCATTTCACGGTACTCTAACCCTTTTTAATACAAAACAACTCAATATTAATTAAGAACACCCTACTTCTAACAACTATGCAGAAAAAACTGCATTCGTATAGAAAAAATACAAAAAATCCTCCATAGGAACCTACTTAACAAATCAACTCTAAAACTAATATAAAGTATACTTTAACTTAACTTCTACCCCCATAAAACCGGCTCATAAGGTTGGGGTTTGCACCCACTTATATACAATGAAATGTTTTCATCTTTAGTCGATGTGAGATCTCCAACACAAACTAACAGAAAAATATCCCCCTCATACACAACACATTAAGAACATCTCAACCCTTTAAACACAATATGTCAATACTAAGACGTTCAAAACAGCAACACAACAACGAACACATTAACAACATATTCATATTCACCTCAAGAGAAACGGATCTGAATTGGTTAAGGTGGAATTTATATGCAGAGCAGTACCAATTTTGAGTACAACAGCAGTGCTGGAACTAGGGGTGGTCATGGATTGGATTTTTCAAAATCCAATCTATATCCAATCCAAATCCAAATAAATGGACTGGATTTAAAATCCATATCCATTTTAACTAGAACAAATTTATTTGGATTTTTCTTAAATCCATTTAAAGTGGATAATCCACTTTCTTAATTAGATTAAATCCACTTTGTCAAATACATTAAATCCATTTTGATATGGACACAAACTAACTTGGCTTGAACTGGACCTAATCCGACTCAACTTGGATGCGGATCGACGCGGACCAACTTGGTTCAACATCGACCTGGGCCCGGACCACTCGATATCGGCTCGGTCTCGAACGAATCGACATCGGCCCGGGCCCAGACGACCCAAAATCGACCCGAGCCCGGACGACTCAACATCGACTCGGGCCTGGACAACTCGACATCATCCCGGGCCCGACAACTCAACATCGGCCCAGGCCTAGACGACTCGACATCGATCGGCCCCTCTTGGCTCGACACGGCCCGAGCCCAGATGACAAGACATCAGGCCCAGGACCAGACAACTCGACATCAGCCAGGATCCGTACGACTCAACATCGGTACGAGCCCGTACGACTTAACATCGACCCGAGCTCGTACAACTCGACATCGACCCAGGCCCGTACGACTTGACATCAATCTGGGCCCGTACGACTCAACATCAATCCGACACCATACAACTCGACATCGGCCCAGGCTCGTACGACTTGACTTCAACTCGGGCCCGTACAACTCGACATCGACTTAGGCCCATACAACTCGACATCGACCCAGGCCCGTACGACTTGAGATCGGTCCAGGCCTGTACGACTCGACATCGGCATAGGCCCGTACAACTCGACATCGACCCGGGCCCGTACGACTCGACATCAACCCGGGCCCGTACGAGTTAACATCGGCCCGGGCCCGTATGAGTTAACATCGGCCCGGGCGTGTACGACTCGACATCGGCCTGGGCCCGTACGACTTAACATAAGCCCGAGCCCGTACGACTTAACATCAGTCGAGGCCCGTACGACTCGACATCAGCCCGGGCTTGTACGACTCGAGATCGGTCCTGGCCCGTTTGACTCTACATCGGCCCGGGTCCGTACGACTTGACATCAGCCCGCGCCCGTACGACTTGACATCGACCCGGGCCCGTACGACCCGAGATTTGCCCAGGCCCGTACGACTCGACATCGGCCCGGGTCCGTACGACTCGACATCGGCCCGGGTCCGTACGACTCGACATCGGCTCGGGCCCATACGACTCAACATCGGCCCGTGCCTGTTCGACTCTTCATCGGCTTGGGTCCGTACAACTTGACATCAGTCCGGGCCCGTACGACTCGACATAGGTCCGGGCCCGTACGACTCGACATCAGCTCGGGCCCGTACGACTCGACATTGGCCCGGGCCCGTACGACTTGACATCAGCCCCGACCCGTACGACTCGACATCGGCCCCGGCCTGTACGACTCGAGATCGGCTTGGGCCCGTACGACTCGAGATCGACCCGGGCCCGTACGACTCGAGATTGGTCAAGGCCCGTACAACTCGAGATCGGCCCGGACCCGACACTCGACTTCGGCCCGGATCCGAATGACTCAACATTGGTTCGGGCTTGCTCTGCTCGACATCAACCTGGATTGTCTTGGCTCAACTTGGATCGGGCCAAGTCAAAACCCAACCCAAAATGTGATTTGGATAATCCAAAAATGTATCCAATCCATATCTAATCCATATCCAATTAAATGGATTGGATTTAAAATCCAAAAATATGGATTTGGATTTAAGATAAATCCATGGATTAAAACTAATATGGATTTGAATCATTATGGATTGGATTTTGTAATTTGGATTTTTTGTCCACCCTTAACTTGCTTCAAACACAACACAAATATAAAACACAACACAAATATAAAGGAGCAGGGTGACACTGGAAAATTATTCAACTTTTGTTTGCAATCTTTACCTTCAACGTAGATTGCACATATTTTGCGTCTGGAAAATTATCTCCATCATTAGTATAAATGTAGGGTCTATAACTTTTTATCTCATTTATAAGGAGGCACCCTTTAAGGTGTAAGAGTATTCCTAGTCTATAGGTGATTATGGTTTTTTATATTTATTTTTTATGATAAAAAAATCATTAAATATTTTTAATGTAATTTTAAATTAGTTATCTATTATAATTTTTTCCAGATTTTCTTTTACTTCAATAAACATTTATATATTATATTCTATTTTGCTCTATTATCATAATCAATTTTATTTTTTATATTAATTAAATTAAAATATGATTGAAAAGAAAAGCAATCCAACACTGCTTAATTAGTGCAATCTGTGGAGTTAATTTATGAGAGTCATGTTTCCAAATATATATTGAACAGTTTGCGTTGCTAGGGATAGCTATTGAAATAGAAGATGAACAACATTCAACTTGTGAAAAGAAAATAAACAAATTTATAGCACCAAGCAATTGGACCTTTTCTTTTTTGTTTTTCTTTAAAAATTATAAATATAAATCTTTTGTTATTCAAAATGTTTTGATATTAGATATTCATTGTGGCTCCAACAGATAAACTTCTGCAGCAATGACAGAATCTCATTCAAGCTGCTTCAATGAAATATTATTAACTTTGAACACAACGAACATATATCTGGGAATAGAACAGAAAAAAATAGTAGAATTTTAACAAAAGAACACATAAAAGTAATAGACTCAATCTGTATTTCACAAATCGTTTTGTTGTTTTTCCAAGTACTTCCAAATCATATCACATGTCATCTCCTCATATTAACGGATAATCTATCAGCTCAAACTTTAAATTTGGTTTATATTTTGTTGCATAACCAATCACACATTTTACATAGTCATCATCTTCAATCTTTACAGAACGATAAAAAATTCTTCAATCTTTCATTCTTACTGGACAACGGTAACACAATTCAACCATGTATGATTAGCAGCAAATGAACAGATTTAAAATGGCTTGTTTGAGAGATGATACTGTCAATGTATTCTTCACTTCAAGGTATCCACTAATTTTACCCGTAAATACTGATGACATCAGCTCGTGACTGATGAAGAACCCATTCTCTGCAATGAAACGGAAGCAAAAATTAACTGTATGCTTCGTACATAACTACTTCTTCAAGACTAAAACCAAATAGCAGTTACAAACAAAAAATGTACTTACGAGACACGAAGTAAATGATTCAATTTGAAATAGTGATGTAGCAATGAAATGAGCACCCAAAACAAAGAAAGGGTTTTAGAGAGGAAGAAAGAAGAGAAAGTGATCTAGCTACCGACATATATCAGATGAAGTGAATGGTAACCTTCAAACATATATATAACTTGAAGCATCGTGGGTTCAGATTATATACCTGTTTATTGGCTCCATGCATATCTTTTGTTCGTAACATAACATTTATTAAGTAATGTTATAGATATGATTTAGGTTGATATAAAGTAATAAGCATCACCGAAATTTCACGTTTTTGAATAATTAAACTTTAATCTGATATATAGAAAGGCATGAATGTAGGGAAGGGAATCCCATGCAAGCAGCAGCACAGCAAATATTTTTTAAAATTAAAGGAAGAGGCAATTACTAAAGCATACCTCTCAAGGATTGAACTCAAGAAAATGTATATCTGTAAATATGTTTGCTTCAGAGAAAATATTGAAGTCTTTTGATTTTGTTCCATGCATTAATAAGCACCAAAGAACTTAAGATGTCTTGAGAGAAAGCTTTCATCAGAAAATTTTATGGCCATATGTAAAAGCATTTTGGATTCCAATGTCTGAGTTTTGGAGGCTGTCAGATAAGGTTTCCTGCCTTCTTGGCATTTGGAATGCCCTTCCAACGATAAATAATTACATTCAACTAGTTTAAAAGTAAAACAAAATAAATAAATAAAAAATTGATGAAAATGCAAAGCAACAAATAATATTGGTAAAAATTTCAAGTTAATTTGCTTTAAATTCAAAATTATTCACTCCTGTAAAATATTATTATAATTTATTGCTAAGAATAAAAATAAAAAAATGTAACCTCAAAAATGTCGAAATTTGATGGTACGATTATAAATTTCTAAATTTAAATCACTGAGAAAACTAAAAAGAAAAAGGTTATTTGCAAAAAGATATAATTTTAAAAGTTTACATTGTTTACATCTGATTGAAAGTGATAGGGTTTATTATTAAATTTAGACTATTTACTTGTTTCCCATTTGTCACTTTGTCTTCATTTTATTCTTACAAGCCTTTATGTTTTGAGTATGATATATAATGTGATAAATTGGTTATTATTTTTAGTCTGTATGATTTTAGTCTTCCAAAATTTTTTTAAATACATAAATTTTCATAAAATTTCTGAACTAGAAAATACCCGATTAAGGTTTTGGGTGCATTGGTACAGAAGTTTTTTTTTTTTTTTATCTTGAAGAATTATTTTGTTGCATTATAGTTGGAAATAGAAAATGCATTTTCAAAATGCATCTCGAACAATAATACTTTTGTTAAAGTGAAATTGGAACCTTAATACGATCTCTGGGTCACCATCGTTACATCACAATGTCTTGTTTCAGTCAAATTAGTATAAAATTTACATTTTAACATTAAGTTATATAAACTTATTAAGTATGAATTGAATTAATTGTATTGTGTTATTACTTTAATCAACTATATTTTTGTATTGTTCAATTTAAAATCATATTATATTATTATTTTAAGTCTTATTATAGTTTAGTTCATTTAACCTTTTTCTTGATATTTAATATATTGTATTGGTAAACCTATCATGATTCATAGATATATAATCTCATATATATAAAATAAATGTCATGATTAATTAAATGTAATCATACTATATTTTATAATGAATGTGATCCAAACATGTGACTAATTATTTGTAATTATAATTTTATAAATCATATTATAAAAGGATTAACCTTTATCTTTTATATTAGTTATAATATATTTCATACTTTCATCATATGATTTTCAAAAATCCAACTATAATTCATTAGTTACATAGTTAAACCATGAAATTTAACAATGCATCATGTGACAGTACATATAATGTTAACAATGCATGTGACAGTACATATAATGATAATCATAATGTCTAATAATTTACTAGCCATAACTTAGAATAGTTTGTAAAAACAAAATAGACATGAAATAAATAAGTACACTTTAAAATTAAAAACACATGAATCTAATTTAAAGTACTAAATACACAAAAACAAGTTTCACATCAACAACATGAGTTTGTAGTATAAAAGTAGATATTAAAAAATAATTTTTCTGAATAATATGCTGATAAAAAGTGTAGCTATCTCTTCCACAATTATGCTTCTCTTTTTACCTGTCTACAAAATGGCATGGTTTAGGAGATGAATAAAAAAAGTATTGTATTAATGAAATAGTTAGAGATAAAAACAATTCTTAATATATTAAATGAAAGTAGCTTGTTAACTATAATATATTATAAAAAAATCATAATATACAATACAAATTCATGATATAAGTTAAAAGTTGTTCAGCTACAAATATAGTGACAAAAATATCATTTGACTGGAACACATATAAAAAATATAAAAAATTAAATATTAATTAGAAGAAGAATTTGCAATATAAATGTTCCTACAAAGCTAGGAGCTTGCAAAACACTTATTCTTGTTGCGGTCTTCTCGTCTCTCTGATATCTCGGATGATCAAGTCAGTTAGAGAGTTCAGTATCAGAGGAGTAGGGAGTGAATAGTTACCTCGAGTGTTGTGTCTCTCCCTCTATTTTATACTACTATGAATGAGCTCTGACTATTGTGGGCCTGCACTTGAGTCCAGTTGAAGGCCCAATTGCACCTTAATCATGCTTTGCGCTTAATCTGTTTGTTTTCGTCTAATTACACGTTTGGCTGTTAACTTTGTCGACTAGTCAGCTTCTCAGCCATTCGGTTGTACAATAATTATCTAAACTTTTTTTGACACAATTAATTTAACATGAAAGATGAAACCTGTTCTATCAGTCTCACAGCTCAGCCCTTGGTCCAACAAATATGAGATTGTGAAAGAAAGGGAAGACGAAAGGAGGCGTCAAGTGAAGTTTTAACAATTTAGGTTAAATTTATATAGGCAAATATGAGGATTCACTTTGGAATTTTTTTTTATTTAATTATTTTTATTAAATAATACTAAGTTAAATTATTGGAAGGTGCAGATAAATTATGACATAACATTTTTTTAAAATATGTATAAATATACAAACAATTTCTAACATTAGTATAAAATATGTGTAAATATATGAATAACTTTTTAATATTATTAGTATAAAATAAAGAAAACTTTATTCAACAAAAAAATTATCAATTTAGTCAAATAAATGTTTCATATTAAATTAAATGATAATGATGGTGCAAAAAATGTATTCAATTATTTGCAGCAGAAGAACCGTTTGATAGAGAATATTAATATACACATTTTAGTTCTCTCAATTTACATCTTACACTATATTTAAAAGTGTTTTTTTTATCAGCAACAATATTTTATAAGTAAACCTTTGACAAATAGAAAATGTGAGATGAAAATAGTGAATGAAAACTGTGAGAGATGTATGGATGGAGAAGTGAAAAGTATCAACTTTTATGTGATTGGATTAAACTTTTAACAAATTATGAAATAATATTTTTTTAATATATAGAAATATTTATCACTTTTTGAAATTAGAATAAAATAAACAAAAGAAATTCAAGAAAAATTATCTCCTCAGTTAGAAGTTTCATTTTCAAATTTTCACGTGGTTGACTACTTAATTTGTTTGTCATAAAAAAATTAATAAATATATATATATATATATATATATGACAATTTTCTTTAAAAAGTTTTTAATGTTTATGTTGTTATTATTATTGTTTGTCTTTGTGTGGTAATCTTGGTATGTGTAAATTTGGATTTCTTTAGTTTCATCTTAGTCTCTTTTTAAGTTTTTGGAAGTCAAAATCAGGGTATCAGTGAAGATATCCAACGGTCAAATTAGCTTTGGTTCAAGTAGAAACTCGAAGAAAATTTAAATATACGTTAATAATTGTATAAATTATACTTGTCATTACTTTGGGTATCCTATATTTATATTACTCTTTATGAGCTTATACATGTACTAGGATATGCAAAAATATTTTCTAATAATAGTTTTTGATATTGTTTTAGGTGTAATACTTGGTAATTGTGTTTTGGTTAATTATCTTGAGATAATGTGTTTTGTATATTGGGAGTTTGATGGATATGTTTCGAGGTTGTACACAATTTATATTATCGAGACTATCTCAACGACTCAAAACATCTTCGATTTAATATGAAATATCGGTGTCGAGGACTTCTCGGCATTCTGGAGGCTTCTCGGTTCCAATAATACACATGCCCCTTATACTCGAATTTGACTTTATGAACAATCATGAAAGAAAAATGACTTTTCTTTACCAGGATCCTTTTTGTACCATGTGGTGTGTGGTATACTAGCCCCTAGACTCGAGTATTTGAAAGTGTATGAAGAGTTTATAAAGGTTTGTATAGTCCTTGAGAGTCACACTTGTCAGAGATTGTCAAGGGTCATGAGATCGTAGTCGCTAAATGTGAAACGGTCTGGTGGTCAAGGGGTCGCAACTCTAACACCTTCACTTGTCGAGGGTCATGTGTGTTAGGAATGTGAGAGGTTGCGAGGTCGTACCTATTCAAACTAGAGCAATCTAATGGTTGGGGAGTCATGGCATTTTGATTGATGTTTCTTGCCTCTTGGTGTCTATAAATAGTGGTCTCCTTGGACCATTACTTCCACTTCTTTTTCTTTGCTCTTGTTCGTATAATCATTGATTTGAGATACCTAAGAGTTTTCTCACCAGGGTAAATCATGTCTTTCTTTCCTCTTCTAGTAGTTTGTCTTTTATGTTTTTTATAGAGTCTGGTAACCTTGAAAAACGAGTATTTTTGGGATGATGTAGAGTTAGTTTGTTTATTAGGTGAGAGTTCCCTAAGTTCTAGCAAGACTCCCCAAGTTTATCGAGAGAGGTTTCTGGTGAAGGGGAGACCAGTGATCGGAATGCTCCAATGAATTTGAAGGTTGAGGATATTGAGGAGCATTCCGAGAACGATCCTCCTCCGAGTAGTGAGTATGAGTTGGTGGATTCTAGTGTTCAGGAATATTTTTATAAGTATATGTTATCGTCTTAATTGTAGTCTTTTGCCAATAGTGTAGATATCCCAGAACTTGAGATTCTAGATGGGATAATTGCTCTCAGTCAAGTGAGAAGGTTTTCCATGGACGAGAAGATTCATCTTCTATTTTTTTTTCACTTTTATTTGTGTCTAATAATGGAAAATCATCTACGGTTCCACTAAATAAGTTTACAATGGGAATGTTTTGTGTCTTAAACATAACACCCACCCAAACTTCATCCAAATAGTTAGCCATCTTTTCAAGCTTTTCAGGTTTTGTGTTCGATTTTGTGCTTGAAGGCTACACCTCAAGTGTTTATTCACTTTTAGAGTACAAGGCCAAAAGATTGGGTAGGGTGTCTATCTTTAATCATTCAACCGAGGACTTGCCTTCTCGCCTTCTTTACTTCTTCGTATATAACATTTTAAGGGTGTTTTTTTTTTAAATCCTTATCAAGAAACAAAGTCGGTCCTACTTCTATAACAACATGCTCGTAAGTTTTCACTTTACTAGACTAAGGACCCCGTAAGATATCGTGTATGGTTGGGGTCTTTAATGACTAGTGAGGACTTGGAGATTTTTTTTGTGTTGGATCAATTACCTCCTAAAACTCCTATATGGAAACTCCTCGACACATATTTATCGCAATTGTCGTCCTCATGATATTGACAATATGTTCATTGTTTTCAAGAAATGTTTATGATTTTCACTCGAATTAATTCTTCCGTTAATCCTCAGGGTAGCAAAATATATTCCAGGGAGCTTCGTCTCAATTGGCAAGGTAAAATTTTCTAGAAGGGAAAGGTCTCCCCCGACCCTTTATAGGTTGATCCTCTTGTCGACCTTTGACCTCCCTCTAATACAAAAAGCACCAAAAGGACATGGGTAAGTCTTCGCGGAATTTTTTTGTAAGGACCTTATTTGGTTGGTCTCCATAAAGCGCGTGTTGGGCTAATGAGGCGGTTGCAAGCTCTATCGCGACTTTCAAACTCAGCAGAGGATTCTCATTAGTTTGAACTATTGCGAGAGATAAATGTAATTGTCAGGTAGTCAAGATGAGCTTCATGACACATTCATGGAGTTTTCTTCTCGGACTCTTCTTCTAAAAAAAATGATGGGGTCAGAATTGAAGAAGAAAAAGGATAGCTCGAAGCCAACTCAGTGATGGCTAACAAAAACAAATAGTTGGAGGACCAAGCTACTCAGCTGAAAGCCGACGAGGTTTATTATCCGATTCTAAGATTAAGTTTTCTTGTAGTGAGTTATAATATTGAAAGTAGTTGTGCCTCAAGCACTTGCTTCATGGATGCACCTGCAAATAATTTTTTTTGTACAATGTTCGACTCCTAAACGATATGAGACTATTGGATGCACCAAAACAAATCCATAAACCGAGAGCTAATGGATCGATGATTCTTCTTTGGAACCTTTGTGATATATTCCATACATCAAACTAAATAGATATCATATTCATGGAATACAATTCACTTTCAAGATGCCTTGGTGGTGAAATGATAGACACGCAAGACTCAAAATCTTGTGCTAAAGAGCGTGGAGGTTCGAATCCTCTTCAAGGCGTAATATTGAGCTCTCTTATTGACCTATTGCCGATACTAAGTAGCAGCAAAAAATTTGTATCCATTTTTCATGATATTATGCATGGGTAAGATATTTTATGGCGAATTCGTTAGATTCCATTGTGTGATAAGTAAGATTCTGGGTAATTGTTCCCATAATCTTCTTTTGTTCGAAGAAATGACTCATCGAAATAATGAGTTACTATTGATATCAAGACATTTGAGATCGCTTGGAACCACATTTTTTCATTCTCATAGACGACATCAATGTTCTAACTCAAGTCTATTAAGATAACATCATCAAGTCTAATATGAAAATTGAAGCAAATTTCCCAACTCACTATTCTTCATTTTATTTCCTAACATATAACCATTTACTATTCACATGTGAGAATTCGGTCTTTCGGAAGTCGAATTCTAACCTATTTTTTTAGTATGAAAATCCTCTTCGAATTTAGTTTCTGGATGATCGAATTTTGGATGCAATTTTAAATTTTTATATATTATTTTTAATTTTCCCTCTATATTTTTAATTTAACATTTCAACCTAAAATTTTTAAAATCATATAAAAAAATTAATTTACCGATAACAAAAAGCATCCACAAAAGTTTAATTTACTTCTATTTTTAAAAGTTTAACAAAATTATATTCAACATTACATAATTTAATATTTTTCCTTTCATAAATTATTTAAAAAAATTATCTCTATTTTTAATTAAAATTTTCACAACATTTTTTATATATAATTTTTTTAACATTTATTTTATTGTTCCACTCTCACTCACTATAAAGAAAAAAGAGAACCAGAATTCCCTCTGAAAATCTCTCCACCATAGAATTTATTATGGGTGAAGTTTTAGATGTGAAAATTGAAAACTAGATGTCTAAAAAAACAGAACTTGAATATTTTTCAAGAACCTAGGGGGGTGGAATTGTTTATCAAAAGATTTTCGCAAAGATTGGATAAGAATGAAGTTTTAACAACAATCACAAAAGAAGAAATCAAGGAAGCGAATCAAACAAGGTAATTGAAACTATTTGCAGAATTTCAATCAGTTGAAACTATGTTTTAACCAGTTGTTTATGACAGCAACAATAACAAAATTAAATCAAGCAGTTTATAAACACACACTCAAAGCCACAAAGAGGTGATCTTGAAACCATAAGAACACTCACCCTTTTTGCCTTCACACAACCTTAGTCAGAACACCCTTTGACTTTTACAGGTTTACACACCTTTTACAAGTTTAGAAAAGAACAATTACAAGAAAGGAACAGATTACACCTGGTAATACAGGAATCACAGAGCTCCTTAGATCAGATCTTGAACCAATGCACAACTACTTAGCAATCTGGCAAAACTTTTGATTTGAATCTCTTCTAAAAAACAGTTTCAATCTCACTATCTTGTGTATTTGAAATACAAAGAGAAATCATATTTATAGCTCTTAAAACTAGCCGTTCTAGACAGTCAATCATGAGAAAAAATAGTTTTAATTCAACTGAAAACAAATTTAACAGGTTTTTGAAAAGTTGTTATGAAATGTGACAATCAACCAATTGAAATGTCGTTTTAACCGGTTAAATTGGTTATGACAGTTAGTCAACCAAGTCAAAAACAGTTTTGAAAACCTTCAATCAAGCTAAGTGTAAAACAATCGATTATATTGTGATTTCAATCAGTTGTTTTTCTCTTTGCTTAGAAAAACATTTTTCTCTTTTAAAACAAATTGATTTAGCTTTGTGCATAGGACAAGAATGATTTGTACAAGAATTATAAACACCTTAAAACTAAGCTTCCTGTAAGAATTAATGGCTTAAACAAGAGGGGGGGTGAATTGTTTATCAAAAGATTTTCACAAAGATTGAATAAGAATAAAGCTTTATCACAATTCACAGATTAAGCAATCAAGGAAAGCAATCAAACAATGATTAAGAAACTGTTTGCAGAATTTCAATCGGTTGAAACTTCGTTTTAACCGGTTGTTTATAGTAGCAGCAAAAGCATAATTAAAACAAACAATTTATAAGGAGTGAGAGAGAGAGATATTTGCTTAGCCAATTTTATACTGGTTCACTCAATCCTTGAGTTACATCCAGTTCCCAGAATAACCACTGGGTTCCACTAGTAATCACTCACAAATTACAATTTTCACAACCACAAAGAGGTGATCTTGAAACCAAAAGAACCACTCACCCTCTTTGCAAACACACACCTTTATCCAGAACAACCTCTGATTTTACAGGATTTTCCACACTTTACAAATTTATGAAATAACAAATACAAGAATTATGAAAGGAACAAATTACACCTGAGTTTACAGGAATCAGAAAGTTCTTATGATCAGACCTTGAACCAGTGCACAACTATTCAACTATTCTCTTGCCTGGATAGCGATCGTGTAAGTTCCCCTTTGATTCTTCAAGCTACTCTCATAGCATTTTTGTGTCGTCTTCTAATCAGACTTTATGGTAATCACCCCTCCTTTAGGAGAAGGCAACTTCATCTTCATATGGGCTGTCAAGGCTACTGCACCCAACTTCTTCAGGGAAGGTCGCCCCAAAAGCAAGTTGTAAGCAGAAGACGTGTTAACAACGATGTACCTGATAGTGATCGTCCTGGTTGTGCTTTCATCGGAGAAGGTTGTCCTCAACTCAACATACCCTCGTACTTCTACCTGATCTCCCGCGAAGCCGGCCAAACACCCGTTGTATGGCCTCAACTGGTTAGGAGATAACTGCAAACTGGTGAACGTTCCCCAAAATATCACATCAGCCGAGCTCCTTTGATCCATTAAGACTTTATGCACCATCCGCCCTACAGTGACGACATATATCACCACCGGATCATCCTCATGAGGAACCACTCCAGGTCAGAACTCGTGAAGCAAAAAGTGGGCTTCAGAGGATGATCAGGCCTCCTCGTATCCAGGGACATCACAACTCGCGTGTATCCTTTACTTCTCATCAAGCTTTCACTTCTATGTAAAAATTTACACAAACAGTAATCAAATCTATCTAAAAAAGAAAGTGCTAAAGCCTTAATTTTTGGCATGAAATAAATAAAATACGTGACACAAAGACAATTAAGAAATTCAATTAACATGATAAAACAAGTTATTATCACACTTATCATGCATCCATTAACATAATTTGTATGTGAGTTTGAGTTGTTTAGACTGAAATCAGAATGAATATAAAAGGGAGATTTGGTTTAGTAAGTGTGTATTGAGATTGATTGGATTAGTATATTAAGGACTACATGGAACTTACTAAAAACCATTCAAAATTGAATCTACTAAAATACATTAGAATGAAATGGGATGGGAAGCTTCATGCACTCTACGTCACATCAACATTTTTAGTTTTATCTTTCATAAACACGGTGACAGAAAGAAATAAAATGAAATGTTGTGGAAATATTCAAACAAATTTACTAGACCGTCTACTAATACGAACAAATAAGAAACCATAACGGAGAAATCTGTAAGAATAACTAGATGGTTAAGAAAAAAAAGTTAGGAAAAAATTAACGTGGCTCAATTGAAGTGTTAACAAACTTCAATCTACATTTATGGTTAGAAATTCACTGTTAACATATATTACAACTATAAGTTTATCTTAATGAACACTCAATTCTCCGTTAGTTGAAACTGTTGACAAAAGGTCCTATTTTTACAAAAATAACCATCATAATTAATTTGTAAATCATGCCTAAACTACTAAAAAAGTCACGTGAGAAATACTTTCACAAATAAACTCGAAACATCACGAAGGTGGTCTCTATTATGAGAGAGAAATGAAATTACAGTCTAAAATAAAAAAGGTTGTCTGATACTATCAAAGCCTAAAGATAGACACATTAAATAAGACAGACGAACTAGTAAAAAAAGACGGTCTTGTACCTTCAGACATTCTTGAACTATCAGATGAATTATTTTATCACATAGTCTAGAAAATATTAACAAGATTTTACTAAATTAATGTTTAAAAAATTTAAAAGACTAAGATGGACATTTAAAGAAAAAGTTAATAAATAAAAGTGAGCATAAAAATAAGTTAAAAAACTAAAAAGTAAAGTCTAACCAAAAATATATGTGGCATGTTAGTAACCATGTACATGACCATGGGAAGGGAACTTCGTTGGCAGTTTTATTGTGGAAACGTCGTTTTCACATAACTTTAACTTTAACTTTGCGTTTGCACTTAGAGATCCAATTGCTATTTGACATAATATCTCTAACATTAATTTGGTCTAAATCATATATATTTTGTAATTTTTGTGATGACTATTTTTTCCCTTTTACGTCACAATTTAATTGAATAAAACTTATTAAAAACACTTAATTGAAAAAAATAAAAAATAAATAAGAAGTTATCTATTACTTAAAATTTATAAATGAAACATGTATGCTATATCAGATTTGAAGATGTTCCTCATAAGTCTTATAATAGACAATGATATCTATGAATATAATTATAAAATGATATAAGATTGGACAAAAATCTATTCATATGACTCATAAATACTACAGGAGCATTAATCACACATCATCTCTTGATATTCATAATGTCCATATCTTATCCAAAAATAATTTTATGTACGTCTTCTACTTTTATTCTAATTTGGTGATATACTAACCTTATATCTATTTTAGAAAATATAACATTCATCTCAATTGGTCTATATTTTATGCTTGGGAGAGGATATTTATTCCTAATGGTAAACTTGTTTAACTATCGGTGATCTATACAAAATCTAAAGGCATTATTTTATTAGTGAAGAGAAAGATGAAAGCTCTATTATACAAACAAAGATTTATTTTGAGAACTAGAAATGAAGTCTTGAATCAAAGAAAAAATTGGAGAGGACAACTCAAGAAGAAAAATTAAAGAACATAAACATGTAATAAATATAGAAATGTAATCAATATAGAAGAAAGTCTCCTATATGAAAAACATAGCTTGAGAAGAAGCATATGTTAGAATAACTTGTTTGGATGTTAGAATAAGCTATTATAGGTTAGAATAAAAGACCATAAATTTACTTTTTCATATTCACTATCTTCCATTATTTTTTTTCTATTCCATTTTTTCATGTTATTTGTGTTCTTTCTAAGCTTTCATATACATCTCCCGCCTCTTAAACCTGACAAGAATCACAAAAATCAAAAGGATCAACTCGGCTACACCCTATAACTTCAGTCACACCCTTGTCTTTCTCTAAGAAAATCAAGAAACCTCACCCTTCTTCTCCCAACTACAGGTCACAACCTTAAACCTTTTAACCACAAAAAATCACCTATCAAATTCATGAAGCCTTGTTCCAGCACTTCCTTTAAAGGTTTGCAACAAAGCCCCTATGAACAGAAAATATAACTTTTATTTCACTGTTACTTTTCATATGATAATACAATCTCTCTAAATAGTCTTACAATAAACTTTTCAAATTCTACCTTCTCCCTCATCAAACCTAAACTATAATTACATTTGAAATCATAGTATAAACGACATTCAAAACTATAATTAAAGGTAATAATTATTGACCCATTCAAATTTCTAAATAAAACTGATGGCGACTTTGAGTTTAATGGTTTAATGCTTATAAATTCCCCCCTTAAACTCAAACCTTTCATATTCTTCATTCAGATTAATGTTTTGGATTAGAAGCAACTTCAGTTTTCTTCACTGCACCAATCCATGCAGAATTTTGAATTGAATTACTTTTAATTTTCCAAACAAAAACTTCTCCACTTTCACCTTTTGAATTAAAAAGATTTAAGAACATAATTATTATACCATATATCCTTTTTTAGATAATGCCCCAAATCAAAACCACTATTTTCAAGGGAATTTGAAAACTTACAAGGGGCTTCTAATTTGGACAGTAATTCATTCACCTTTTCTTTTTGTGCCAAAAGCAACAAATGGAGTTCTTCTACTTGATTGACTCTTCTTTCTTTTTCTTTCTCCATACCAACATATTTTTCTTCCAATTTTGTAAACCTTCTTTCCAGGTTATAAAATTTTGTTTCAACACTCCGCAATTGAGATACCAAGACACTCCTTTCATTCAGAAGATTATGCTTTTCATTAGTCAATAAATTGCACAATTCTTCCAAGCTACTTGATTTTTCCCTTAAACCTTCAAGCTCATTTTTTTTCATCACAAAGGGACTTCTTTGGTAATGTACTCTTTAAGTTGAGTTTGAACATCCGGTTCTTCGCCATTTCCACGTTTGCAAGCTCTCGTTCATTTTTGTCCTTCAAGTGTAAAATCTGGTCTTTCATATAAACTGAACAACCTTTCTCCAAAAATTGTTCCATACTGAGAATATTACTCTTTAAGTTGGGTACATAAAAAACATCCTCCATTGTACCTTATTTCCGTCCTTTTGGGAAAAAACATATTTTTCCTCGACCTTTGATTGGAACTTTTGTTGAGTCTCCAAAAGACACATGTTCATCTTCTATCTCTTGTATATCAAGAAATAAGTGTTTGTGCCCACACATATGATTACTAACACCCGTGTCTAGATACCATATCATGTCACTATCTAGAGTGACGTCTTCATTGTCCATCATGAGAATTCCTTCATCTTTTGTCTCATCTTCCTCCACTAAATTTGCATTTTCTTCCACTCTTTTCTTGGCATAACACTCATTTGTATTGTATCCATATTTTTCGCAATTGTAACATTCAAAATTTAACGATGTGACCGACCACCACGATCACGACCTCGTCCACACCAGTTTTGTTGGTTCATTTGTCCCCTCTCTTCATTGTTGTTTCCATGACCACCACCTCCGTGTCCATATCTATTCCTTGGTTATGTTGCAAGTACATCACCTTGTCTTCCTTGATGGCCATCTTTGAGTGTAAGGATTCCTCCAAGCCTTCTTGCTTCTTTTTCTTCTTTCGTTGTTCATGTGCTTCAAGAGAATCCGTGAGATCATCAATGGTCATCTCTTCCAAGTTTCTTGACTCCTCGGTTGCACATACAACATTTTCAAAGTCATCGTTCAATGACCGAAGAACCTTCTCCATGACCCTTACATCCATGAGAGTTTCTCCATTGCGTTTAAGTTGATTGGCTACCGTTTGCACACGAGTGATGTAACTAGATACATCTTCTGAATCCTTCATCTTCATGGACTTCAACTCACCTCGTAGAGTTTGAAGACGCATTTGTTTAACTTGGACTGCACCCCTGAACACCTTTTCCAAGATGTCCCATGCTTCCTTTGAAGTGGATGCACCAACAATCTTCTCAAAGATTGCCTCATCAATAGCTCTATACATCATATGTACAAAGATGCCTTATCTTTCGATCGTGTCTCTTTCAACACTTTGTACTGAGCCTTCGAGTAACCAGTGGTATTTTCTGGTTCTTCAAAACCTTTTTGAACCACCTCCCAAAAATCTTGAGATCCTGTAAGATCTTTCATTTAGATGCTCCAATTGAGCCTTCGAGTAACCAATGGTATTTTCTGGTTCTTGAAAACCTTTTTGAACCACCTCCCAAAAATCTTGAGATCCCATAAGGCTTTCATTTGGATGCTCCAATTGTCATAATTGGTCATCCTTGCTAACTGAGGAAGGGACATATTATTGGTGAACAGAGAATATAACTTTTATTTCACTGCTACTTTTCATATGATAATACAATCTCTCTAAATAGTCTTACAATAAACTTTTCAAATTCTACCTTCTCTCTCATAAAACCTATACTATAAATTATATTTAAAATCATAGTATAAATGACATTCAAAACTAGAATTAAAGGTAATAATTATTGACCCATTCAAATTTCTAAATAAAACTGATGACAACTTTGAGTTTAATGCTTACAACCCCACAAAGAAACGTCCAAAGAATTCAAAGACAACCCATAACTACCACCTTTCATTTCCATAACTTCCTAAAATTCTTAACCTTTGTTCTTCTCTAAACCTCCCGAGGTTTCCTTATCCCTTCAAACTTGGGCAACCCAAAATATTCTATCCAAAAACAACCTAGAAAAGCACAAAGACTCACCTTTTTGGAATTTTAATGTATTGTGAGTTGTGCTACACTTTGAGGCTTAGAGTGAACATTCCTTAGCACATTTGGGAGCCTAAGTGGATTCTCATAAAAAGACATATATAACAAGTTTATGAGTTTTTAGCTTAAAAATCACTTTATCTACTTTGATTAATATTGTGTTTGAGTTATGTCAAAAACTAAAAAAATATATTTTAAATTGGACATCTCATAAATATGTATTGTCAGTGTTGTACAATGTGCAATATATTGCAAACACACGAACATAATTGAAGAGGCGTGTTTGAGATTCATTGGTAACATATTCCGAACTTTACCACAAGAAAGTGTTTGGCCTTTTGGGATGAAGTTGTTGAATCGCAAAGTTGCCTGAGTTCAACGAGGTGGCGATAGCTTAAGGTGGCTTGTGTCCGTTATCCCACGTTGAGATTCTATTCAACACTTCAGAGAGGTCAGGTGATAGAATCTGCAGAATTCTGCTCAACATGTTGATTTCTTTCACTACTCCAAGCTGCAATATGTTGAATAAACTTTAAATGTTAGTTTGTGGGTTTTAAAATTAGAAGTTACTAGAATATTATAGAATGAGGGTTTGGATAGGTGAAAGGTCAAAAGTTGTAAGTGGGTTTTTAATTATGTTGT
>Ga0123342_1004041_pt1 | contig 22867 bp, 15 predicted proteins | sample Turbeawhitnodule_FD_89960 | JGI IMG/M metagenome (GOLD analysis project Ga0123342, IMG submission 89960) | Root nodule microbial communities of legume samples collected from Mexico - Turtle bean Mexico white nodule | ecosystem: Host-associated > Plants > Roots > Nodule | place: Mexico: Nepantla... | reverse complement strand
ACCTCGTGGTGGTAGGCAGCGGCAAGAGAGAGAGAGAGAGAGAGAGAGAGAGAGAGAGAGAGAGAGAGAGAGAGAGAGAGAGAAATACTCATAAACCAAGTTCATTTGTTATGTATTAGTGGATTGAAAGTTTAATGAATTCATGTACAATCCATAAGGAGCATAAAAATTGATCTGAAGAGTTTCTATAAATTTCTCAACAAAATATGACATACACTAATGGAATGTATTATTTTCCATGTATTATTGTTTGAATGAGAGAGAACTACAAGTTGGGTTGATATGTGAATATCTTCTTTGTGATGGTTTCTTAAAGAATTATACAATATGGACTAAACACGATGAATTGTTAAATATGTCAAGTGTGTACTAATCACGATATTATATGTATGATAAATTAGATGACATGATTTGTAAGCTAGACAATCAAATTTTTAATAGACATGTGTATATTATACCTTCGAATAAGGAACTCAATAACTTGCATTTTTTATGTCTTCGTATTCAACTTTGCCTCTTTATAGCTTGTTGAATAATGATGATTTTTAGGAAAATAGTGGTAGATGGTCAATCAGAAATCAATTGTAGGGAGGTTATGATAGACAAAGAGGTGTAGGGATTTTATTAGATCAGTATAGAAAAGGTGAAAATTTTGCTGAAAGGATGATGGAATAGGATGAAGCAGTAAAGTTTAAAAGGGTTACATGAGAACCTTTTTGGTCAAACAATAACATGGATATGAAAATATCCTCTTGGATAGGCTCTAAGGAGTGTAACCAATCCATTCTCAAAACCACATGAATCCTCTTAATAATTAAATATAATGATAATAGGAATGAGTTGGAGTGGACAATTATGGTAGCACTTGAGGAACAAGAAGAACAATAGATATGTTTACCATTTCCAACCATGACAAAAAATCACAAGGTAGAAAATGTATGGCGTGTGGCTAATCATGATTCTAAGGTTTTAGCGGAGTAAGTGATGGTGGAAAACTCACCCCTTAATAAAAGTATGAAACAACTAAATGTGCATTTATGATTAAGGTCGCATTTTTTGTTACAATTGTAGTATAAGCTAGTGGAACTTCACTCTTACCGTTACACAAAGATAAGTCTTTTGATGGATAAAGTGTTTTGGAAGGTATTATAAGTGGATGTAGAAGGGAGAATGGTTTTGGTGGAAGGAAAGAGGTGGTAGGAAGGTCAGGGTGCTGGGATGTGGATAAAAAAACATGGAGTTGACGTCTTGAATTTTAGATTCAACTAGTTAGCTAGTACAAATTCCTATGGCACAATGTGATGAATGTCTAGTTATGTTTTAGCTTAATTTAGTATTGAAACTTGAATTTGTTTGTATTTTTATATTTTTAGAAACAATAACATGAATCTCAAAGATTTTCACCACTAAACACAAATTTAATCTACACGATTAAGTGTGAAAGTTTACACTAGACACTCAACAACTTGTATCTTATATGTCTTTATCTTTAACTTTGCCTCTTTATAGCTTCTTGAATAAGACCGTTAAAGTACTTGATAAACTAAGCTTTTGAATTTGCAGGCAAACAATAAGCTAAGTATGGAATCTTTTCTAATTTTTCCATGCACGTAAGACTCGTTGATATAATTTTTATATTTAGTCTTTGTTGCATGAGAAAATTGTATGAACAACTAGCTCTAAAAATAGGGGATTGAATAAAGTCCTTGGCAAATGGTAGATCGTTTAAAAACCAAGCAAAGCAACACAATTATTTTACACAGGTTCACCCGAATTCAAAAACTATATCCAATTCTCCCTAAGATAACTTCTTAAGAGGTAAGTTTAAGGTATTCAATATCTGGGAACATGCATGTGTTTCCAATAATAAACTCTTCATCAGTTTCTCATTACCTAAATTCTTAACCTACATATTATGAAATTCAACGGATCTAGGATATCTTTATTAAACATATGTGTTTGTACTTAATACATACAATTCACAAACTAAGTCAATATACTACCATATGTATGCGACTTAAACAATCAAATCTAACATAATCATATAAAGTATCATATTTTTAACCATTTATAATCATTCTAACACATTTAATTTAGTCAAACATGTAAAATCATATCAAAGGTCATTTGTTGAGCAAAATAATTTTTTTGAGAAAATTTAGTTAAGAAATTATCTTAATTGCTCTTGGATTGAGATTCGTTGGGTGAATCTAAATCCATTGGTAAAATTCATCTAATTTGTTCCATGAATCTAAATTCATTGAGCAAATTGAAACTCAGAACAAATCTTAGCTCGTGGGTTGAGATTCACTTGGTGAATTCCAATTCTTTAAGTAAATTATGCATAACCAACAATTTTACATAATTCTCTAAAACCAATTACAAGATTCAAGAAAACAAGTTCTTACATACCAATAAGTTTATAATGCATATAAACAACTAAGTATTGCACACATTTTCATATTTCAATGATTTTAGCTCAAATTGAACATGTCAAACCTAAATTTAAATGCAAAACCAACAAATATTCACAATTCATTTTAAACATACATATATTAAAATAACCAATATTATCTCTCCTAATAAGCTTTAAACCTCAATACACCATTTTTCTACTCCAACCTTGCATGTATACCTACTTATATTAAATATTTATGTCAAATTCTCAAAATTCTTATTTTGAGCTAACATTCAAATTTTAGTACTCAAAAGTCATGAAACTAATGGAATCTCAAATTCAATCTAAATCATATTGATTAGAGATATGGTCAAATTATATTATGAGTGTGTTCATGTGCAAACCTTATCTTATAATCGATTTTGTGAGATTGAGTTGAACTTTTCAAAGATATGGTACAAACATTAAAAAAACGTATTGACAAATATAAAAATAATGGGCCCATATTAGAAAACTGATGGTGGTGGAAGGAAAAAAAAGGTTCCAAAAAAGAATAGGGCCCAATGTAGAAAAAAACAAATAAAATAATGTGGATTCACTCCCTTTTTATAATGGCAATTTCTCCTCGCACCATATAATTTAAGACATGCACCCAACCCAAAATTTAAAACTCAACATTGTTCTTGACTTCATTTTTGCTTAAGGATGCAGAAATCCGAAAGTGATTGTCATATACTCTGGATTTTGATATCTGGAAAAAAAGTTATTTTCGTACTTCATTTAAGCTTTTGGATGACCATGTCCAGAAGTAAGTTATGAGTTCTGGAAATTTTTATATTCAGAATGGTGTTCTATAAATGGTGTTGAGGATTGAGATTCAAAACTCATCTATGTTTGCTTAAGATTAAGAACTCATCTATGTTTGCTTAAGGATCTTGGCATCCGGAAGGTTATTTATGTTGTTTAAATAAGCTTTTGGATGACGAAATCTGAAAGTGACATATTAATTCCGGATTTATGTATCCAAAAAACATAAAAAATTAATTCATTAAGAAAACATTTTTTGTCAATATGTTAGGTGCAAATTTGAATTGATATGGTGCAGGAAGAATAAGCCTTTCATAATTGGTATTCAAAGGCTTGCATTAAAATGGGTAGCAATTGAGGAAAGAAGAAATGAGTGACGTGGATGAATTGAATTGCAAATGGAGCAGTGTCAAGGTGAATAAAAGTGGAGTTATAAAATTGATGTGATGAAAAGCAAAAGGAGATGGTTGTGGAGGGATTTAAGCAGCAAGACTAGAACACCCATAAATAAAATAATAGTTACCAAAACAAAGGAACTATCATTAATAAAGGAGAAAGATATGAACAAGCTATCATATGTGATGCAACAAAAACAAAATCAATCACAAAACAATAACTCACATTACCACTTCTCAATCATCAAACAAAACTACTTTTATTGTTATGAGAAATTGTAACGTATCATTATTTTTCAAAATTTTTTTTCTCCTTCACTTTCTGACATGTCATTTTTCTTATTAAAAAAAGTTGACTTTTTTTCATTTAAAAAAAATTATCTTAAAACTTTTCAGAAAAATTATCTAATAAAAAAACTGACTCTAATTATAATTTATAATAAAAATAATTAATTATTAGAATAATTTAAATTTTACCATTGTATCGGACACATAGTTAAACAAATTTTCCTTGACAATGTGTCTATTATTCAAGTAATTTATTAATAGGTTATGATGCCTTTAGATATTGTTTTGAAAACTTTTTGAAGAGAAAGTTTCTATTGAAAATAATTTGAGACAGTAAATTAATAAAACTGTATTTTTCAATGTACGAGGGTGTAGGAAGAAACGCATGGAGGTGCATGAATAATTTGCCTTATTCGACTTCTTTCTGCCTGACTAAGCCTACAAATAAACGGGATAGAATGGCCAATTTAATTGGGCTTTTTTTTCAAAAACCTCTCAGGCCCAATTAAGTTTTGTTTCACACCAGAAAAATTAGTAACTGATGAAATTTATTATATAGTAACGAGATTTATCTTAATTCAAAGTTAGTTCCACAAACTATAGAATGGTTTGTTTTTTCTTCAACTTAGTTCAACAGTGAACCTGTCTCTTTTAAGTAAATAAATATCGAGTTTTGAATTTAAAAGAATAAATCATTATCTGTTATTCACATGAATATATATAAATATGATTGAAAATTCCATGTATCATATCAAATGATAAGTTAGAAGTTTAAAATACAAAGTTTATGTTAGAAAATAAATGAATATGAAATTGTACATGTTTTGCTTCAATGCATGAAATTGTACATGTTTTGTACATGAAATGAATAATGAGATGATATTGAACTATTTTTTTCTCTTGATATCGGTAGAGGTTTAGCTATTCTCCAACCAACCTTTTTTCTTGAGTTTGTGAATAAAGGGAATTTAAAATAGTTATAAATAAATGTTTGTAAAAAAAGTAGTATTTTGATTGTAAATTTTAGAAATCAGAAATTTACTTTCATTTTCTTTCTTTGTAAAAGTAGGTGCAATTACTTTTTTTTTCTAGTTATGCTTAATAAGTTCAAATAAGTCAGGGAGTGAGAATAGTAAGAAATAAAAAAGTAAGGTCAAAACAAAAACAAGACACATTAGCACAATAAAACATGATCAACATGATGAGAAGCATATCCTCAATTTCAAACAAATGATATGTTTTTTAATTATTATTTTTTAATTTTTGAATGCCTCTCCATTAACATTGTAAATTTTGTCCAAATATAACAAAATCATAAAGTTAAATTTATATTCATTTTAATTGAATTTAGGTAGGTACTTGACCATTAAGTTAGATTTACATTTCATTTTACATTCATTTGAATTTAATTTAGGCAACACCTTTGGCTAGCCACTCACTTTCTTTGTAAATAACTTTTAATATAATTGATTTTGACAAGAGATTTTATAAACAATCTTCTAGATTTCTTAAAGAGAGAGAGAGTCGTCACTCACTCTCTTTGTAAATAACTTTTGATATAATTGATTTTGCCAGAGATTTTATAAACAATCTTCTAAATTTCTTTAAGAGAGAGAGTCATTTTCTTGAATCTTAAGATTAAGTGACGACTTCATTCAACATTTATATTGAAGTTTCTTCAAATGACAAGACATAGTACATTGAATCATAAGTTTTTCATATCCATTATTTACTTCTTTTCTTCCTTTCACTTGTGAATTGTATATGTTCTTTTACTTCTATGATTTGTTCATATTGTGTTGCATGTGTTATTTTGTTTCTATGTTTAATTTCTCTTCTTAGAAATGAACTTTCAAACTTCTATAATATATATTTGTATTAAACTCGTGTCTAGTGACAAATTTCTAATAATTTTTATCCTATTTTGTTCTTTGGGTTCTTGTTCTTGTTCCATTTTGTTCTTTGGGAAAAAAGAGAGGAGTTGCCACCATGGTTTATAAGGAAAACTATGAAAAAATATTTTTAAAATAGCCTTGAAAACCAAACTTGGGTTCAAGAGTTGACCATGTGTAGGAAAGGTATAAGCACTATACAATGTTCGTCATAAGGCAATTAATTACCTTTAATTAAGTGTGCAAAATTAATGTAATTTTTTTTTAAAAAAATTCTCATAAAATCAAACAAAGCTTCATGGGAAACAATTTTTAGTTACTTGTTTTTTTATGAAGCAAGAAAATATTGAGAATATTATTTATTTGGGTATAATAAGAAAAGATTTTGTTATTTAAACATTTTAAAGTTGTAATTATTTTGATGATTATTTCTATTGTAAAAATTATAATTATCAAGCAACCCCAGACTCAACATGATAATTAATAATTTTTATAATTATATGTGGATGAAATTTTAATTATCAAACAAGTAGAAGACTCAACATGATAATCAATAGGCTTAATTAAGTTTCAAGTTCCTGATAAATTTGAATATTTTCAATTGAGTCCATATTAATTTTACTTGGTCTATTGAGTATTCAAAAATTATATATTTTTCAATTGAGTCCATACATTTTTGTTAACTGAGTGACGTGATTGCTATTTTACATCATCACCTTACTTAATTGTCTCCACATGTTATTTTGTGTTAATATTAAATGAAGTAGTTTTGTGGTTAACATAATAGGTAACTTTTATTGTTGGATGAGCATAAACGAAAAAGAAAAGGAAAGCAAAATGAAAACCTAAATACATTTTTGGGAGACTGTGAAACAAACATGGGGTTGAATAGCAGAATAATACCTAAATACATGTTCTCTACACTTGACCACTTCCAACTATACTTATAACAACTTCATCATTATCACTATCACCTTTTTCGAAATGTCCTTACAACAATGCGCTCAATTTCTCCACCAACTAAAGAGAAACTTAAAGTATACTCATCAGAGGGTGATATAGAAGTTGAGAAATCACACCACCACCACAAATTCCAAGCAAATAATTGGATTCTCCTTTGATTTCAAAACCCTGCAAAGCGCTGGTTTCAAAAGTTCTTTTCATAAACTCATTATATAGATGATGTTACATACAAACTTGTTTTTCCCTCCCATTCTCAAATCGATCTAGTCTTCCATATTTTCCTTCTTAAAATTTATTACGACCCTAGTCCACCTCCTCTTATCACTAGCGTATTCGAGATGTTATTGAAATGACACTCAATAAATTAAAAGAAGAAGTAAAATATAATTGAAGAGAATAATTTATGTTTTATTGATTTGTTCATGTAATAAAAGTAGAAATCAAGAAGCATAAACCCTAAAGCACAAAGCATAACTTACATATTATATATTTCTCATAATTCTAGGCATGAATAATATCGATAAACTATGATTTGGAAAATTCAAAAAATTTAATATAAAAATAAATTGAATAAAAAATATATGTATATTACAGTTATTCTAGGCACAACTTTGACAAATCTCCTCTTTTTCCCAAAATAGTTGTAGATAGCTAATTTATTTCTTATTGATTTTTTCATGTAATAAAACTGGAAAGTAAAAAACATAAACCCTAAACCCTAAAGCTTAAACTACATATCATATATTTATCATAATTCTAGGCATGAATATTGGTAAATTATGATTTGATCTTCAACAACTAAAAAAATCCAAGAAATTTAATATAAAAACAAATTGAATAAAAAATATCTATGTTACAGTTATATTAGACACAGTTTTTAAAAATCTCCTCTTTTCCCCAAAATAGTTGTAGATAGCTAATTTATTTCTTAAAGCTTTGACTTTTTGGGAGGACTTTTGTTAAAATATTTTCACTTTGATGAGAAAATGAAAGAGGGAGAGCGTCCTAATATAAAATTTGGGAAAGAATATTGGCACCATACTCAAGAAAGATGAGGGTAATTGTCACAAGTTACTTTGATAAGATCAAATTTGAGTTCTTATAACTCAGAACTCCATACAAAAAAAACTAATTTTTCTTTCAAAATTCATATATTTTCTTGATTGCATTTGAAGTACATAATTCTATAGGTCAAATTATGTAAAACCCTCTAAATTTCACATTTATCATTACTCAGTAACATTTAATGTCAACTACTAATTAACTCCCACTAGTATTGTTTTTAATTCTCAATGTATGCATCATTATTTTCCACCATGAAAACATGAACGATCCACATTCTTGTGTTTTTTATTATTTTCCCATGTGACCATTCAATCACTTAATTAAAAACATAATAAAACTTAGGCTTAATTACCTTTTTAGTTCCTATATTAAGGACCAAAATACAATTCAATCATGAGATTATTAAAATGTTTAATATAGTCCTAAATTTTTTTAAAATAATTTAATGTGATTCATGTTAGATTGTCCTCGTCAGAATAGATATAGTAGATTTGTGTTAATGATCATGTCATTATGCATTGAATTATATATGTTGTTACCACATTGAATTGTTTTAAAAAAATTGGGACCACATTGAACTTTTTAAAATATGGGGATGAAATAGAGTTTTGGACCTTAATATAAGGACTAAAAGGATAATGTAGTCTAAAAATTACAAAAAAAACCAACATTATATTAACCCCTGAAGATCATATCATTTCATCCTTATTTAAGGACATTCATCTAAAATGTCATGAGTACACTTCTTCGAAGAGAAACATAATATCAAGATTAAAAATCATCCTGTTATTAGCTTTTATGATATTGAGACCGCTCATGAAAAAATCTTACTTAGATTGTTGAATCCATTCCTCATATACCTCCTAGAGCCAACTAAGCCTCACATGTACACTTTGACAATGTCTCATCTTTTTCATGAAATCATCCAAGTTCATCCCCAACAACTAAACTAACATTGTTGAAGTTGTTGTAAAATTTAATGTCACGTACTTATAGAACTATCCCACAAGTGGTGGATCTTGTGGATCTTTAGGAAATATTTTGGGGTGCCTAAATTTTTAATGTAGGTGTACAAAAGTTTTAGGGGTGCCACACATATATAAACTATACTTATTTTTAAAAAATATTTTATTTATATATGTAAAAAAGTTTGGGGGAACCTCTCACACACCACTAAGCTTCGCCACTACGGATATGGAGAAGCATCTACACATCATCCAGGGTGGTCATCATGTTACTAAACAAAAGGTAGAAAGTGTTACAAATGTTGAAATAAACCCCTTAGTTGTCGTCTCATTATTGATGTTACATAATGGCAAAAATCCATAGTTAAGCACCACAACATCAATTTGTTGATGAGGCATCCCAAACGTACTTAACTTTTGACCATATGAGACGAACTTCAATTTCCCTCGATCCTAATAAAAAAAGGGTGTTTGTAAGTATAAATAATACCACATGACCAAATATTACAATTAAGTAGTTTTTGTTTCTTGCCTCACCCTACCATAAACTTAAAGCGACATGATTAGAAAAACTCACTAGTAAAGAAGTATTATAAGGTTTTTCAGAAATTCCTTCACGCTCGTCATGTCCTGCTGGAGGTGCATCCATGATATCAACACCATTATCATGAAAACCTAGTTCACACTTTCTTTTATGGATTCACAACATAGGTCTCTCTATCTACCATCATCTTGAGATACAACACCTCTTGTCCTAGTCATAAATTTTCATTTTCAAATAATTTTTATATTAATCAAAGTTACTTTTTAAATAAAAAAAGCATTCTGAGTATTTTGGATTGTATAATCTGAAATGTATTTTGAATAAATAAATATATTTCAAATTGTACAATTAAAAAATTTCTTGAGTATCCAGTTTGAAACAACCATTCATAACAAAGGTGTCTATGATAATTTCTGATAACAACAAATAGTTTTAACAAAGGCCCTCAACCAAAAATTTAAGGAGGAACGACAAAGTAGGAGGTGCACAACGTTGGTATAAAAAGGAAGAAGATGAAGAAGAAAATGAGAGAAATATGTTTATATTATATATTTTGTTAAGGAAAAAAAAATGGTCATTTTACTATCTCATGGAGTGCACGTTGAAAATATAAGTGTGCTGAAAGAAAATGCCCATAAGTAAACTTTGATTGGGGATTGTTACACAACTTTTACAATTTCAAGCCTACTAAAAGTATCACTAAGTCCATATGGTTAAAGGGCTAATCTAACCTTTTAATATGAACTAAGCTTAACTCACACATTTTTTCTATTAAAATGTACTTGGTGTTTGACCTTAATTTATAAGACTAATGTTTGAAAATAAAAGACAAAAAATGGAAGTTTTTCAATTTTATTAGGAAATTTTTGTCTTTTTGTTTTCCTTTCTGTATCTTTTTCATGCATTAGTTTGAGAATTTTTGTTTTGTATTTGAACATTGGGGTTTGGGAGTTTTTCTTTTCTTCTATATAAGAACCCTAAGTTTGTCATTTCTTTTATCTCCCTCAACCTTTTCTTATTTATATAAAAGTGACAATCCCCTAATCTTATTATAAGATGTGCAGTCATGGATAATGTGTAACATGGTGATATTTGCGTTGAGAACTTAGTATTCTTAAATAAATTAACAATATATTTTTTAAAAAAAATTAAATGACCAAAATAAAATTGTTAAAAAGGAAAATATTAATAGTTAAATAATTTTTAGAATTTAATATTATTGCTTTATGAATTCATATTAGATTTGTAAAATTAAAATTAATTTAGATAAAATAATTTAATTTAAACTTATACTTTGCAGTGTAATTTATTTAATTTTTTTTACAAAATCTAATTTATTTTTATTAATATTATACAACTTTATTTAGATTGTGTTTTAGGAATTATTTTAGTGTATGCTTTAAAGAGTAATTTTTAAATAACTTTATTTAAAGTTTACCTAAATAATTAAGAAATATACATAAACACATGCGAATATAAAGAAAATTATGAATATTGGATTGTGGTTCCTATTACCATATCTTCTTCCATTCATACTCCTACATATATTAATATTAATTGTTAAGAAAACTATAGATAAATTGATTATGATTATGTCAATGTGTAACATATTTTATACTCTTTCATCTATTTATTAACTTTTATTGACATGCGAAAAACTATTTTGATGCCACTTGGAACCAAAAGACTAGAATACATAAATAATCAAAATATATTTTTTCTTCTTCTTTATAGATCAATTATTAATTATGTGTTTTATACTACTTAATCATTATAAAATATTTGATAGTGATTCTACTTTTTCAAAACTTACTGTTTTAAATCTTATTAAAATAAAACTTATTGTTTACGTTTTCATTGTCAGTTAAATCTCCAATTGCTATAACAACTAATACTTATTTAATGTTATCTTAAAACATATAATTAAATTAATGTTAAATAACATTTAAATTTACTTCAAAAGTAAAATAATAGTTTTTTCAATTATTTAAAAAATTTAAATATATAGAGATTTTGAAAAATTTATATTTCAAAATTTATTTTAAAACTACAAATAAAAGAAAATAACTTGGTTTGCCATTTGTAAAAATTGTCAAAACATAATTAATTCGCTTGTAAGATTCAAGAGAATTAATCTTTGACTATATGCGTAATTTAATCACTATCATTTTATTAAAATATATTTTTATTGATAATATACTGTATAAATAAATGTAATTTTGTTTACCTATGTCTATATCTTTGAATTGCGTAATATTATTTTTAAGGATAAAAAAATGAAAAAAAAAGCTTGAATGTAAGACTAAGAGATATAATATTTCTTAGAAAACTAGGACAAGTGAGATCGACCAAGGCCAGTTTTAGAAAACTTTAAATATTTCTTAAACTTAAGAATTAACATAATAACAATTACCAATCACTCATTAATTTGAGAGAAACCATGTTTGGATTTTTTAAGTCAAATTTAAATAAATAAGAAGTCATTAAAATGGTTACTTTTTCAATTGAGTAAACTTATTGGATGCTTCACACTAATAATAACATAATTTGAATTGCATATTTTATCGTTTAATTTTTCAAAATTAAGCAACTTTTGTTAATTTCAATCTACTATATATCACTAATTGTTAAAAAAAAATGTGAACATATTTATGATATGTTAGATGTGTTAAAACTTTATTATTAATTTCTTACATGAATAAATAATTGACATTGTTAGCCACCAATTTCTCACCGTTGTGGCAAACACAAGCCTGAAATCTAAGGAACCAATTCCTACCACATATCCACTTACCCTTATCACTTCTCTCTTCTCTCACATTTTCCCAATCATTCTTCAGAATATTCCCTTGCCCTCTCAAATACTCATGCACAATAATAATAATAATAATAATATATTATTATTATTATCATTATTATTAACTATAAATGACACCAAGATGAAACTTGTTAACTTCATCAAATATGCATGTGATACGTAATTTTCATATCACGTCAATCTCAAAATATCCCATTAAACCACATCAAGTAACCTTTTCATCGCTTTAGGCAAATTAAAAGACCACAACTCTTGATTTGCACGAGGAGAATGGGTCACAGAAGATTCAAAATGAAATAGGTTTAATTTAATCTTTCAGACAGGTTTTCCAAGAATATATTATCTATAACACAACTCTTTCAATCACATTTTTTATAATTGATTAAATTTTAGGAAAATTCATAAATTTTGTTACATTATTATAGCCCTACTTATTTAAGAGTTTTCTCTTATACATTTGTACTTTTTAAAACGTTTTAATGAATCATAAAATATGGTAGAAGTTGCTAACCCTCTTTGCTAACTTAATTACTGTGCTGATAATATTGAAAAAGGAGACAACTTGAAACACCCCATCACCCCCCATTAAAGCTAAAGATCAAAGCTTTTGCACTAAAAATCCAAATAAGCCAAAGAGGTTTGAGAGGGTGAGATTAGAAGGGAGTGTGGATAAAACGTGTGGTGCATCAGCCAATGAGAACTCAGAGAAATCACTCTTTCAAATCCTTCCAAATCCTTTTCCTTCTTCCACATGTCTTGCATCATTTCCACATAGGCTCAAACCCGAAATCATAATACACACAAAAAAGGAGAGGTTTTTCTTTCAGCTTCAACTAACTCCCCCTAACTTCTCTCTGGGATTTCATTTTCTACCATTCCATTTTCAATGGCCGTTTCAACCAGTTTCTCCGGTGTAAAGTTGGAGGCTTTGTTGCTCAAATGTGCTTCCTCCAATGCCACCACCACCCATTTTTCACTTCTTGGCAGAAACAGAAAGACACTTGTTCAGACTCATAGAGGGGCCATTCGGTGTGAGGTTTCTGCTTCTGATGTTTCTGTTGATCCCACCAAGAAACCTTCCACTATCTCTGCACTTGAGCAGCTTAAAACCTCTGCAGCTGATCGTAAGTAACTAACTAACTCTTCTTCTTACTTCAATTTTCACAATATTTTAAACCTTAAGTTCTGTGCATATATTCATTCTCAAAATCATGGTCATATGTTTTTTTAAAGAATGCTGTTATGAAAATGAACAAATAAGTTATACTTGTCCGTCGTATTTTTATAGAAAAACCAAGTTAAACTATCATTCAATCACAAATTACTATTGTTAAACTGTGTGATTGGATAAAAATACATAGTCTTTCTTTCCTTAGATTAAACCATGTTTCTGTTATGTGGTTAAACGGTAAGGATGCTATGTTTTTCTATTATCCCACATTATTGTTCTTTTTGCTGTTAATTTATCATTGGTTTGTCTTCCTACCTTGACATGAGGAGTTCAGTACGATGATGGGAATAACCAAAATAATGAGTTTTGTTTTCAGCAGTAATATAGCTCTTGAATGAAATAAACAACATATCTTTAATCTATAAAAGTCTGATGAAATGAATCAGAATATGACAGGTTCAATTTCTGACTAGTCGAATTAAGCAACGAACAGGAAAACGAAATTGTCCCTTAACTATTACTGGACTTCTTCGAAGAATTAATCTCAAACTTTTGTTTTCAGTAAAAAAACAGTATATCTTTTATTTGATATATGAATTAAGAACCGCAGGATTATTCCAATCCCAAATAAATAAATAAATAAATAAAGAAGATTAGATTTTTCAGCAAAAATGAAGGGCTCAATAATCCACACGGCTTTCGTGGGCCATAATCATGTGAAACTAGCAACTTTAGAATAGTTTATGCAATTAATTGAAGTGATTTATGCAATTAATTTGAACAGGGTATACAAAGGAAAAGAGCAGCATTATGGTCATTGGACTGAGTGTGCATACTACACCAGTGGAAATGCGTGAAAAACTTGCTATACCAGAAGCAGAATGGCCTAGAGCCATAGCAGAGCTTTGCAGTCTGAATCATATTGAAGAAGCAGCTGTTCTGAGCACCTGCAACCGAATGGAGATATATGTTGTTGCTCTGTCCAAGCACCGTGGAGTCAAAGAAGTCACCGAATGGATGTCCAAAGTAGGTCTTCTCTCAACTTTATTCCATGGAATTGCGTGTGTCAAACATTTTAGTTCTTAATTTAAACTTCATTTTAGTCCCTCAATTTGGAAAATGTCATTAATGTTTGTTCTTTTTTCACTTCCTTTTCCACTAACATTAAGATACATGAGTGTTTTTTTTTTTTCATGTCTGTTATTAAGATCATGATTGGATGAATTTTATGATATGTACTTATAAGATAAAACAGATAAGAAAGTAAAATAAATTAAACTTGTATAAAAATTGAAGTTAACTTATTCACTAGTTAATCTGTGCATAAGTTAAATAATAGAATTTTTATAAAAGTTGAAATGCATAAGTTGTTGATTTCAATTTGAGTGAAAATTTGTTGTACTTCTTAATTATAAAAGTTTTTTTTGTGTGTGTGAAATTTGTTGAAATAGAGGCTAAAATGAAGCTTTAATAAATCTAAGGAGTAAAATGATTGGTGTGTATAATGTTAAGGGCTACATTAAGGGTTTACTCCAACTTTTTTCCCTATTGGCTTTTTCTAGTGCATTTCCTGATATTGGACATTCTTGTTCTGTCCTTGTTTGCAGACAAGTGGGATCCCAGTTGCAGATCTTTGCCAGCATCAGTTTCTGCTTTACAACAAAGATGCCACACAGCACATTTTTGAAGTATCTGCAGGTCTTGATTCGCTTGTGTTGGGAGAAGGTCAAATTCTTGCCCAGGTGAAGCAAGTTGTCAAGGTTGGACAGGGAGTGAATGGCTTTGGGAGGAACATTAGTGGGCTATTCAAGCATGCAATCACTGTAGGGAAGAGGGTTAGAACTGTGACAAACATTGCTGCTGGTGCAGTTTCTGTCAGCTCAGCAGCTGTTGAACTCGCCTTGATGAAGCTACCTGAAGCCTCTCATGCAAATGCAAGGATGTTGATCATTGGAGCAGGGAAAATGGGAAAGCTTGTGATCAAGCATTTGGTGGCAAAAGGGTGCACAAAGATGGTAGTTGTCAATAGAAGTGAGGAGAGAGTTACGGCAATCCGAGAAGAACTTAAGGATGTTGAGATAATCTACAAACCACTCTCTGAAATGATGACATGCATTGGTGAGGCAGATGTAGCTTTCACCAGCACAGCATCAGAGAATCCATTGTTCTTGAAGGATGATGTTAAGGACCTTCCTCCTGCCACTGATGAAGTTGGAGGCCGTCGTTTTTTCATTGATATCTCAGTTCCTAGGAATGTTGGCTCATGTGTCTCAGATCTTGAGTCTGTGAGAGTGTTCAACGTTGATGACCTTAAGGAGGTTGTGGCAGCTAATAAAGAGGATAGGCTAAGAAAAGCCATGGAAGCTCAAGCAATCATTAGTGAAGAATCTAAGCAATTTGAGGCTTGGAGGGACTCACTAGAAACTGTTCCTACCATTAAAAAGTTGAGGGCTTATGCTGAGAGAATAAGGATCGCTGAGCTTGAAAAATGCCTAGGTAAGATGGGTGATGATATCAACAAGAAGACACAAAGAGCAGTGGATGATCTTAGCAGAGGCATAGTGAATAAGATGCTTCATGGGCCAATGCAACACTTGAGGTGTGATGGCAGTGATAGCAGGACTCTCAATGAGACCCTTGAGAACATGCATGCTTTGAATAGAATGTTCAACCTTGAGACTGAAGTATCAGTTTTGGAGCAGAAGATTCGAGCCAAGGTGGAGCAAAAGCCATAATGTGTGGGATCTTGTACCAATTTTTCATTCACAACACTCATTTATTTACCATATTTAGGATCAAGAATCATGCAATCTGTGTTGCATGATGATGAAAATGTAAAAGTGCCTAAGAACTTAAATTGATTAGTTGTGTCTCAGTTTCTACATGACCCAACTCCTGTTGGAACGTTGAGGTCGGGTGTTCACAAGGTTTTCTTCACAGTCCTTTGCCTCTGTGCCTAAAATCAATAGAGGGTGATGTACTACACTATTATGGTGAGCTTTGTATCTATCACGAATAATTTAAGCTTAAAATTTGTCTCCTGATATTATTCTACTGAGTTTACACAGATTCTTATTGTTCTTTATGCTAGTTTTTTCGGAACTCTGCTTGATCTAATTCGTGTGTTTTCTCTAGATCAAGATCGAATAAAAATGTTTATCTCTATTGTATTAGCTAGTTCAAATTGTTCGGAATGTATAAATTTCTTAAATGTTGTTTTGTTCTACAATCCAGAAGAATTGATGAAGGCACAACATTGAAGAGGACCTCTTTTGTTGGTTCACTAGCTTATTCAATTATTTATCAAATCAAAGTTGAAAAAGGGTCATAGAAAAGCAACAAAAAATAAAAAACTTAATGTTGCTTTGGCAGCAGACTTTCTCTCAGACAAGTTAAGTTCTGGAAGTTCACATATACCACCTTTTTCTTTTATTCGGTATAATATTTTTCAAATCATCAATTTGGGGTCTCCCAAAGTTGGGATTTGGAATGTACATAAAAACCTATACACCTTGCTTCAATTCATCAAAACCGGATTTTGAAACTCCTTACACAGCACTAGCACCGCCTGTGTTTGATGGTGATAATTATCATATATGGACAGCAAGAATGGAGCACATCTAGAGGCAAATGATCTTTGGGAAGCTGTTCAGGAAGACTATGAAGTTCCTTCTTTACAATCATATCCAACTATGGCTTAGATTAAAAATCATAAGGAGAGGAAAACAAGAAAGTCAAAGGCAAGCTCTACCTTGTTTGCTGCTGTCTCACAAGACATTTTCACCAGAATCATGACAATCAAATCAACATTTGAAAAATTAAAGAATTTGAGATGAAAAAATGAAGGAGTCTGAAACAATGAAGGAGTATGCTAACAAACTTTTTGGCATTGCAAACAAGATTGTTCGGTACTGAATGTTTTGATTCAAGAATAGTTCAGACAATATTGGTGTCAATTCCTGAAAACTTTGAGGCTTCCATTACCTCATTGGAAAATACTAAGGATCTGTCAAAGATCTCCTTGGCAAAACTTGTAAGTGCTATGCAGGCACAAGAGCAAAGGAGCAAAATGAAGGATGCAGATTTTATGGAAGGAGCATTAATGAGGTTATATTTAGTGTTTCTGCCGATTTTAACCTCCGCTAAGTGCATTATTAGGAGTTTGTTTTCTCCTAAAAGATCCAACGTTGTTAATGAATTATCGACGATTTTGGGTTATCCCTGGAAGATTAATCATTTTTTGAGGATTTTGTAAATCTTCGTTACTTTCACGGGTTTTCCAAACCCCATTATTTCTAGAGGTTTGTTACTTTAAGAGGTTTTCCAAACCCCGTTCTTTCTAGGAGTTTTCCAAAACCCCAGTTACTTTAATTTTTTTTTGTTTTTTTAATAGGTTATGTTTTTTAATGCACAGAAATCTTAAAACAACTAGAAAAAGATAAAAGACAAATATTTTAAAATTTTGAAAACTCAATTGGCTCCAACTTTTGCATTTTTTGTTCTTAGAGGAAGGACCTAAACAAGTTCCCTAATGCCACATATATGTGTATATGGAATCATCATTTGAATTGGGATATATAGATGTAATAAAACACATAACAAATTATTTACTCATTAAAATATAAAAAAAAACACCTAGTCATTGCTTCATATTACCATGGAAAAGATAATATTTTAGGCCCAACTAGATTTTATTGTTATTGTCAAAACTTATTATTAAAAAAGTCCAATTTATCTTTGACTTCCACTCCACTTCTCAATCTTCTATTATGAGATAATGAACTCTTTTTAAATGTAACTTTTCTTTCTTTTTCTTTTGTTGCAGCACAGTTGCTAAGATCAGAAAACATAAACTTAAATTATTTAATTATCTTTTGACATTTGGAGCAACAAGTATTGGATTTGATTTAAATTAAAATAAGCAAATTGCATAAAGGCGAAAGATTGGTGAAAATATGAATTTAGGTCCCTTCGTGTGATAGGTGGTGAGTGATGGGAACCCACCGTATTAAATAGTGAGAAAATGGATATTTGAATCCATAACAGTGATCTATAAGCTATGATTATTCACAACCAACCAATGTTGCTTGCAAAATCAACCAACTACAATATCCATTTTTACCTATTTGTGTATATATATTTGTGTATATATAGAGGTTATAAAACACACAACAAAATCTGACAACAAATAGAATAATAATAGTCAAACAAATTATAGTATATTTGAAGTCAATTCCTACCTTAGAGATCTAGAGGGCAAGTTTTTTACCTATCATTATATGACTTCCAATCATTCTTTGCCATAGTAACAAAATTTTATGGCTTCCAATCATTCTTTGCCATAGTAACCCTAAGTATCAAAATTTTCCATGTTGATAATTATTTGATGTATATACCTACATTGTTAATATGAATATGTGACATTATTCATGAAACATCATTCGAATAAATAGCATGTAATTATTAAGGGTACTTACATATCCATAATTGAATAATTGCGATGTTCAACAATTGATTACCTTGTATGATTTCAAAGACATCTTGCATGATTATGTACAATGGTATACCACCATTATCAACCCCAAATAATGTGGCATCCCAAGGAATCACACAAGAATCATGAAACATTTGATGTGAAACCCTGACCAGCTCTTGGATTGGGTTCACATATGGTTGAACTTGTGGCTGCAACTCCAAGCGAACACCCATTTCAACTAGATTTTTACGAGCATTTATAGCATCTTTCGTCTTTCCTTTAATATTCAACAACATGCCAATTATACTATCACAAACATTTTTTTTCCATATGCATTACATATATGCAATGTCTAACATCTAACTTTGACCAATATGGAAGTTCAAAGAATATGGATTTCTTCTTCCATGTTTTTCAAAAAAAATAATTCTTCTGTGTTTTTCCAAAATTCACATTCACATTGCAGACTCGGTTGTACACTTCCTCACCATTTAAGGGTGGAAGTACAAGTTTGTCCTCTTGAGATCCATTAAAAGCTTTCTTTAACCTACGATAAGGGTGATTACGCTTCATAAACCTTTGATGCCCAATTTAAGAAGTTTTCCTCCCATGTTTCAGTTGATGGTAACTTGTGTTCTCTTCACATATCAGCCAAACACTATTTCCTTTAACACTATAACTGCTCAAATTCCAATATGCTGAAAAATCGTTAATGGTGCAAAATAACAATGCCCACAAATTGAATTTGACCTTCTCATATGCATCAAATAGTTCAACTCCTTGATTCCTTAAAAGATTCAAGTCTTCGATCAATGGACTTAAGTAAACATCGATGTCATTTCCAGGTTGTCTTGGTCCTGACATCATCATAAACAACATCATTATTTTCTCTTCATACACAACCAATACAACAAATTATAAATAATGACTAACATTGGTCACGAACTATGTTTGCTACTTAAATTACCATGAGGATTCATACCATTTGTTGCAAGATCAAGTCTAAGATTTCTTCGATCACTCTCAAACTCAGGAAACAAAGAATCAATTTTCTTCCATTGCGGTGAATCAACAGCATGTCGTAACAATCCATTAGATTTTTTTTTTTCCATTTGCATGTCACCTGAGGTTGTTTGCATCATTAACATTGGCAAACAAACTTTTAAATCGCAAAATGATTGGAAGATACCACAATGCTTTTGCAGGAAGACCCTTTTTCACATAATCTTCCTCACTCTCATCATCCTTCACTTTGTATCGTGATACCCCGCATCTTGGACACTTGTGCAATGATTCAAACTCTTTTCTATATAATATGCAATCATTAGGACATGCATGCATTTTCTCATACTCCATACCCATCAGACACAATATTTTCTTCACCTCATAATGACGGGTGGGCAATGTATTATCTTTTGGAAGCATTTCATGCAACAACTCGAGCAACTTAGTGAAACTTTTATCGGTCCACCCATTTCTTGACTTAATATTAATTAATTTTAATATTGTTGAGAAATGTGTGAAACTTAAACAATCAGGATAAAGAGGTGTTTTGGAATCATCTTTCAATGAATCACACATATGTGCTTGTTGGAAACTATCTTCTCCAATATCACGAATCATGTCCTCCATGCGATCTTTAGAATGTATATTAGAATATTGACTGTCATATAGAGGTGATACATTTTCAAACTCCCATGCCATATCCCTTTTTTATAATTCTTCAAGAAACCATCATAAAGAACATGTTCTCATATCAACCTTATTTCTAATAATCTTCCATTCATACAATTAACAGATGGACAAAAGTATCTTCCATTTACAACTACATTCCGTTGAGAAAATTGTAGAAATTCTTCGACTTCATTTTCATACACATCACTGATACGACTCTCATTTATCCAACTCTGATCCATGACTAAGACTATGTAATAGAAAAACTAATCTATCAATATCAACTAATTTTTAGTTTATGTAAACAAAATACAAATTGCCAAGGGTCAATCACCCCAGACCCAATACCAAGACGTCCATCATAATACAATATATTTCTAATACAAATAAAACTAATCATCTATATAAATAATTGTGAACTAAATTAATAATTAAATTTAAAATTAACATGCTTGAAAATTAAAAAACTAACCTAGAGTGTGAACTGATGAGCTGCGGCGGCGGTAGTGAAAGCAAGCAACAAAAAAAAATATCTATAAAAATAATGAAAACTATATAAATAATTAAAATTAAAATTAAAAAAAAATTAAAAAAAATTAAAAATAAAATTACAAAATTTGAAAATAAAAAACTCAACTTGGAGCGTGAATGGAGGAGTTGTGGCCGCGAAACAAGGGAAATGTGGCGCGACAATGGAGGCGCAACGGCAAAAGGATTGGTGGCAACAAATAGGAAGAATGGTGGCACCAAAGAGCAAAAGTGATGGTCGTGAAGAAGAATTTTTTTTTTTTTTGAAGGGGTGGTGAATAAAGAGAAGATGAACGAAGTTGGGGGCAGTAGTGGAGGAAGAAAAATGGAGCCACACAAGAGTAGCAAAGAAGCTAGAATGAAAATGAAGGCAAATAAGCAAAATGAAAGCGTGACGTAGCGGCGGTGGAAGACGAAGGAGCATAATGGAATAGAAAGAGTAGTAGCGTGAATGAGTAGTGAGACGTGAGCTTGAAAATAAGTTTAAAAATATATATTACACTGGTTCTTAGTAATAACCGATGTAATATATATTTTTTACTCAGAATGGTTGGTACATATTACACTGGTTGGGTCATCTAACTGGTGTAATATATGTTGCCCAAAGTTAAATTTTTTATTTTTTTCCCTTGCTCTAAGTACTATATATTACACCAGTTGGGCTATCTATCCGATGTAATATACCATGCTAAGACAAAAAAAAAGTTTTAAATTTTTTTAAGTCTCAGACCAGTAAATTACACCAGTTGGGCCATCGAATCGGTGTAATGTGTATCAAATATTTACAAAAATGTCACCGTGTTTTTGTTTACACTAGTTCTCGTTTTATCAGTCTAGAAAGTCATTGTAGTATGCGTTTTTTGCACTAGTGTAGAAAAATATACTATACTACTTACAATGTATTAGATTTACTAAATCTGTTCAAACTAATAATGGTTCTTGATCTTGATAATTTATTTTGTTGTTGGGAACACTTCTCCTTAGTTCGATGCCTAATATAAAAAATAGTCATATTTAGTAGCATTACAATTATAATATATTTTAATAAAGATTTAAATATTACTAGTGATGCATGAAACATAGCGAAATCATGAGACAATTCTCCTTGATAGTTTTGCACGAAGTAAGACATCATTACCTTTATTTCATTGACTTGTGATGTCAATGTAGAAATCTAGTTTAGAACAGAAAATCAATTAAATCAAAATGAATAATATAAAAACCATTTGTTAAAATTGCATTTTAGACATGGACATGTTATCATCCCCTCACACCATTATTAGCAAATGCAAAGTCCAAAACTTATTTAAGTCTTCCATATATTTTAGATGTATTTCTAGGCATGTTTATCTAAGATTTATCCATTAGAATGGAGGTCTGTTCAAGCCAAGATAATTGACACATCATTTCAAGAGAACAATTATATATATATATATATATATCAATAATTTTTTTGGGTAATATTAAAAATTGTGTTATAATTACATAATTTACAAAGAAGAATAATTATAGAAAAAAGATAACATATAGTTGTAATCTATAAATAAGTAAATATAAGATATTCTTTACTTTGTACCTCTAAGTCATTCGTTGACATCACACTTTGTGATTTAATCACTTCTTCAATGTCTATCTTTCTATTTGACTAGCCCAATATAAAACAATCTAGGTGTACCTTGGTTGATAACCAGAATCACCAAGCCTTATCCCGCCAAGTGCAAGGGAGTGCTTCTTCCTGCACCTCCATCCCTTCTTCAGCTACCCCCATATACTTTTAAAATTCCAAATTTGTCCTTCAGTAAAAAAAGATAAAAATAGAAAATTTGTTTTACCTTTCTACGCATAGTGAAAACGAAGGTGTTTGGTGCTTGGTGCTTGCCGGT
>Ga0123342_1004040_pt1 | contig 22868 bp, 12 predicted proteins | sample Turbeawhitnodule_FD_89960 | JGI IMG/M metagenome (GOLD analysis project Ga0123342, IMG submission 89960) | Root nodule microbial communities of legume samples collected from Mexico - Turtle bean Mexico white nodule | ecosystem: Host-associated > Plants > Roots > Nodule | place: Mexico: Nepantla... | reverse complement strand
GTGAATCAGTGTGGATTTTAAAAAATGAGTAAATAAAAAAAGATAGACATAATTTGTTTAATAACATGTATGCACCATAGAGGTTGTTTTGGTGAAATTGTGTGGTATATATATATATATATACATTTATATAATTTATTGTATCTTGCATGTATACATATCTTATATATTTAAGTATATATTAAATTTTTTAATGTTTATGAATCTTACGATTCACGATGCAAAACGATTTACGATTCATAATATCAGCTCTCCGATACACTACTTGTATCTCGATTCTACTACCATGTACAGAACTACCATGGCAAAAGCAACAAACATCTAATCAAAACTTCATGAATATTTTCAAAGAACTATTTGTGTCTCCCCAAAAGTTTATTTTATTTTCAATTTTCTTATCAATAACAATAAGACAACCAGCTATCTGAAGAGAAGCAGCAGTTACAGTAATAGGTCTCCAGAATTAAAAAGGAAAGGTTAAGCAAATTAGAAAGCTCACCTTTGTATCTCCAAGTTAAATACATATATATCCCCAAAACAGTTCACAGCTGCCAACCATTGCCCATCAGAACTAGAAAACAATCTTGTTATCGGTGGCTCAGTTGGAGGCAATTCCTCATCTTGAGGCTCACGACGGGGTGTAAAAGTATGTACTAATTCACCTTTCCCAATATCCACAACCTAAAGCATGTAAAACCAGTGAGTCAACGAAACAAATAAATTTTTATGGCATAAGATAATAATATTTTAACAAACAATTTGGAAATCACTGACAAGCAAATCAATCAATAGATAAACTTACAAGTTAATTATACAAACCAATGTAGATGAGGAAAAGCTTATAGCAAACAACAACTAGAAAAAACATGCAAATAATGCAGAGCATAATAATCACAAAATATGGTGATGATAACCATATTTTGGATAAGTCCACAAATTCTTACACGCAGAGACAAGTTCCCTTGTTAAGCAACCTACTTTACATAAAACACAAATTAACTATAACAGATATGAAGCATGTCACTGACTTACATATATCCTTCTGTCGCAACCTGCTACTATCAACTTGGAAGAGTCATGAGAAAAAACCATAGAGTGGGCAAATGGTAATCTCTGAGGAAGCTCCCTTCTATCAACGTCCCATGTGATTTTTCCAACTTCACACCTTTTCAATTCCAAAAGACTAGGCCTTTTATGATCAGAGTACGCAATTAGTGCCCCTGAATTAGAAATAGAGCTGCAAATTATCTTCCGTGATGCCTTACTCTTGACTCGAGCAACTATTTCGGTCTTGGTAAGTCCACCAGGGCTGGAAACATTTTTATGCGGTAGCAAATGAACATCTATGTGCTTTGATGATTGGACTAAAAGGATTTTGGATTGATTGAAAATAGAGTTGAGCACTAGTTGAGTGGGTGTCCTCTGGGGTGCAGGACAGATGTCATGAGGAGGAAACATGGTGAATTCTTTAACTGGGTATGCAAAAAGTTTTGTGTCATCTCCTGCTGAGATAAGCATAGGAACCCCCAAATGAGCCCACTTATGGTAACTAAAATCTGTGGGCTTCCTTCCTCCTCGAATTCTTTTAATCCTCTTTTCTGGGTTAATATCAGCTGCACAAAACATGAAGAATATATAAATCAAAACTAAAGATACTGCCTATTTGGATAAACTTTTCAACAGCACAAAAAAAAACACTTCTTTTTTAGGTTAAGAAAATAGAAGAAAAACTATTTTAATTATTATATTTAAAACAAAAAAAAAAATAACAAGCTCATCCAAACAAGCTAATAAATACTTGAAGAATAAATAACAAAAAAATATAGACCTTCAAAACTTATGGGTACAGCGACAGAAAGGGCCCTGATGTCGTGTGTATGAGACCTTACATGGTGAATATAAATCCATCTCTTTGTCATTGAAGAATAGTTGATATCATCAGCTGATGCTGCCTGACTACCGGAAAGCTTGTAAAGAATAACCTTCAAATGAAATAAACTAAACCAACATTATTATACTTCACACCAGTAACAGACTAAGTACAGCATAACACTACTAATTTGAAAATGGGACAACAGACAGTAACTTAATGAATAAATAACAATAGAACCATATGCTGATACTACACGTAATTCTGGAGAATATACAAATTTCAGAATTCAATAAATCGCATACCCTAAAATATGATCAAGAGTGGACATTAAACTACACATTCATTGAAAGAAGCAGCATATGTAAAAAATATAAGCAAACAGCTTTATATTTTACAATTAAATGGCAGAAATATACAATAATTTGCCTGGAAGGTAAGGGAGAACACTATCACTTGCTTTTGAATAGAAAAAGAAATACAAAACTAAGTTAAACCTGTAAGCTATTTTAACATGCTTATTTAATCTTCCTTTTAAACTAGTGTTATCCTGATAACGGAAACCATAAAAGTCCTTTATGAAATTATTAAGGAAACCATAACAGTTTATGGCAGAAGCATTGTGATCAAAAGAAACGCAACAAATACATAGATAATCTAAAAAAATACAAAAATATAGTTGTAAAGCAAAAATTATGAAAGAGACAATCATAACTAAAAAATAATGTCTAGTAATTCAAATAACAGTGGAATCAAACCAAACACCACAAAAAGTTCAAAACTTAAAATAAATGTCTTAAATTTCTAATTATATTACTCTTCTTCAATCCCAACATCATTGTCTTCAATATTATCCAATGAGGCATATCCCTCCTCTTCCCCTTCAGAGAACCTCTTGTCAAAGTCAAGTAAACTATGCATCATAGCTATCATGCAATTTACTGCCAACTCCAATTAGAATCATTTGTTTGCCCGTCCTTGTTGAGGTTGAAGTTGCACATGGACCTTTTTAAGAAGCATGGGAAGATCCATTAAAAAAACCACCAGCTAATGGTTGCTTTCTTTTATTGATTGCTTGTATCCTTGATTAAATTATTGGTTCTCCAGCACCTGAAGCATCATAAATAGTTGCCCAATTAAGAGTGGAATCATCATCAAAAACCAACTCATTCCCCCTCTTCATTATCATTATCATCATCTATTTGTCCAACTAACCACTCATTACACTAATCAAGTTCATTCTGATTTTTCTTTAAATAATTTCCAAAGCTCTTGTCTCACATTTTTTGGAATCTTAGTGCAAGCAGCAACTATGACGTTCTTTGCCATCAAAAGTACTTTAGCTCGAATGATTCCTCCTTTCGTAACTTTCCCACACTAATTACATACCGTAGTATTTAAGTTTGTTTCGTCTATCAGATGTCAATGTTTCAAACACGATTCATTTTTGTGAGATGTTCTTTAAGTGTCCTACTCATTGGCCATTTTTCTTCCTAGAAAAGAGATATACCTTTTGGAAAATAACTAGTGGAAGTGAAAAATAAGATAAAAATTAGGGTCAAAGTTACTAGTGCACAAAAATATTTTGAGAAAAGAAAAACACTTGCAATCAGCACAGCTAACATTGGCAGTCAGAATAGTAGCAGCAGCAATGACAAAGGTGTCAACGTGACCGTCAATGGCAACAGCAACGAGATTGTCAACGACAAAGAGGCAACAAGAGAGGGAGGTGCGTCTTGCAAGAGTGAGTGGCAAGCAAAGCTGGACTGAACAAGAAGGAAGGAGAGGTTGTTGTAATATGGGTAGGGTATTAGCTTAAATTATAATGTTTGAATTGGGTCGAATATGGCTCAACTTCTTTTAACAAAATGAATATTTAGCTTGATAACCCAAAAGAAGAGAATAGAGCATTTTGTTTTCGGTTGTTGCTACACATATTATGGTTCTCTCTGCCTTCTTTGCCATCTCCATTCAGTACTGTGATGCAAAAAAACGATTATCATGGACTGGCATGAGAAACCAACATCGCCACCACGATGTAGTGGAGTCAAGTTGTAAATCTGCAACTGATTTCCACCATGGTGTCACCATAACTGGTTTCAATAACACTATTTTAAACTGTTTCACTAAATCTCCAAGAATAAATCCAATGCACACATGACAAAATTACACCAAAGGCTTTTAACAACCAGATCAAAAACCAAATGTTCAAACTACAAATATTTGTGTAGTGTTTTGTAAACATCAATGTTTTTTAACTTGCATTGACAAAAATATACAGCTATACATTAACCCAAAAAGTCATATCTATCATCTTCAATCCAAGGAAAGATGGTCATAACTTCACATTCCAAGCATACTACACACAAAAATAGAACTACTTCTATAGTGGTCCATTTCAAACATATCAAACAAAAATAGAACTACTTCTATAGTGGTCCATTTCAAACATATCCTTTAAAAATCTTCAATATTAACTTCTGATTTCTGGTTTTCATATATCCTTTTTTTATTATAAAATTTAAACCATTTAACTCTACCATTATTTGCAATATGTCATGTGTATATGTAGACATTGCCAACAACAAAAACATCATATACATTTCCATGTGGCAACATAACATATTAATTGAAAAGATAAATGTGCAGAGCAAAATTTTTTGTGCCACTACTTGAATTTGACAACAATGACAAGAAAACAATGAAAAATAACACCTTATAAATGTGTGAAGAAAATAATGCGTGAGGTCAAATATAAATATCCAAGCAACTACAAAATACAAACATAAGCAGCAAATTTCAATTTCAAAGACGAATTGCTACGGTTTCATAAGAATTGACAAATAATAAAACACAGTACCTGACCATCAGAACCAGCAGAAAACACCCTATTATGACTAGGAGCTGCTGCCAGAGCAAATACATGTCCCTTATGTAAAGAATGTGCTTGCAAGAGAGTTCCATGTCGGCTGTCCCAAAACTGAACACTACCACTGCTGTCCGCACTGACAAGTGTACCATTCCTAGAAAATAACTACTTAATTAGCTACAAGAGTTTGCAAATTGGAAGAACTGTACCATCAAAATTATAAAAATATGGTGCACATGGATTTCAGATGTATGCATATTAGTCAAATTCAAAGAGAAAACATGCATTCACTATAACCTTAACGACAGTAATGACCATATGCAAAGTTCCTGTCCACTGCCCAACCCTCCAAGTCCAGCTGTAATCCTGTAGACTTCATTGCCCAATGTAGCATTCCAGCAACGTATCAAACTGTTAAGGGACAGACAAGAAAAATAAATAAGGATACTCACGGACAACACTATAATGTGTAGACTACGTTGCTGGAAAGATCTACTGATTTTCTTTGCATAATGAAGCACACAATTTGGCTTCTATAAAGAAAAAAAAAATGGTGCGCAGCTTTAAGCAACTTTAGCAGCACACACAATGATCTTTTTATCAATCACAGCTTCAATACGTACCCATCACTGCTTCCCGAATAAATGTAGTTAGCATCTTCGCTCCAAGTCACACTTAAAACTCGTCCTGTAAACCGCAACACAAAACATCCTCTTGATCGGCATAACACATAACAAATGGGAAACCTGCTACACGACAAATAACTCGAGGAAAATCTAACCTGAAACGGGGGGCAAAGATTTTACAAGAATAAATTCATCAGTGTCAGTGATTTCATAGATTCTCAATCTTCCATCATTAAAACCAATCGCCACACGTGGGAGCTCCCTGTAAGAATGCTCAAGTGGACCAGGCGAATGAGAATCATCATCACTATCACTGCTCTCACGTTCAACAAAATCATGGAAACCGTTCCCATTTTCTTTCCCCACCCGTTCAGCCTTATTTTCATCATTCACCTTATCATCTATAGGAAACTTCATCGCCATTTGCCAGATTGAGACTTCAGATTTAAGCACCGTCTGCAAGCACCACTTGTGCAATTAGTCAACCCACACAATAAACTCAAGCAATAAAATAAATACTTCAACTTCCACAAAAAAAAAAAAACTAAGATAAATCAGCCATTCCTAACACTCTAATCAACACCCTAAGCATTACCAAGAAAAGCAACCAAAGACATATTCACCAAACAAACAACCAAGAACCACACCTAAAACCAAGAACCACACCTAACCCAACCCTCTTAGATATAAATTGGTGTTTCAGTTAGTATTAGTCCCCATCCTAAAGCAAGACAAAAAACAAATGTAAAATAAGTTCGCATTACTGCTTCAATCACATTATTGCCAATAAAATAACTTCATCATAAGCTATACCTCCTGCTTCAAATGGAAAAGATCCCACCTAGAAACCGTGCCATCCACGTTGGACGAAAACAAACGGCTTCCGTCGACTCCTCCAGGGCACCAAATAAGCGACGTCACTCTTCCGTTAGGGTTTCCGTGAATAGTCTGCAATCGCCACACTCAATGCATCAGAACTCGCTCAAACACTCAAAGACAACAGAATCGAGAGAAAAAAGGATCATCGACGTAAGTTAAGCATTAGTTAGTTAGTTAATTAGTTACCAGCTGACAGTGCCAACCGATGGCGCCGGGAGAAACAAGCCAGATTTCGAGGGAGCCATCCTGGCGAGCGGCAGCAACTCGCGCGCCGTCGATGGTGGTGGCTAGCGCCACCACCGGCGATGGTCTCCAATCGACGGACCTTACCCTGTAGGTTTCGACCATGGAGCCAGACCCGTGGAAACGGTGCGCAACGCGCAATTTGGAGAGTGGTTAGTGAGAGAGGAGGAGGAGGAAGAGGAAGAGAAAGAGAGTGAGAAATTGAAAGAGGTTTAGGGTAGAAGAGAACCCCAAGGCGGCCAGTTATTAGTTAGGTTTTGTTTTTGAGGTTTAAGCGCGGACTTGGATTGGATTCGATGGTTCCGTATATGTTTCGGGTTTGGTATCTCTGGCCCATTAAGCTTCTCTACACTCTTTTTTTTTTTTTTTTCTTTTTTGGTAAATTTTTTTTTCACCCCTCCAATTCAGAAAATAGCAATCCTTTTCTATATTGGAGTCTTTTTTAAATCTGTTTTTCTCCTGCACCATCATCCTTCTTGTATCATCCTCGTACTAAATGAAAAAGTATTTTTCTATATTCTTTTTATGACATTTCCAACATAATCTAAAAGTCTTTTTTATATTTGAGATAAGTCTATGGATTCTAAATTATATAATTGAAAAAATCTTATTATATTCAAAAAGACCTTCAAATTATATAATACAAAAATTAATCACGTATTTGAAAAAATATTTATAAATTACATAATTTGAAAATTAATCTTGTATCAGAAAAAAATTTTGAATTACATAATCTAAAAGTTAATTACTAATCTAAAAAAATCTTCCGATTATATAATCAAAAATATTAAAAAATGATATTTTTAAAATTCCAAAACTTATAGGTGTGGCAAAATAACTAATGGAGGTGCAGTAAGAAGCTGTCTCTGAAATGTTGTGGAATCAAGAGACTATATTCAGATAGATTAACCTAATAAAAAAAAGTTGTTTCTTATAGTTTAAAGTGTAAATTACTTTTTTTATAATAACTGTACATAAAAAAATATGGTTAATGAATATGATAATTTATTAATAATTTGTTTGAAGTAATAAAATGATAAGGTAAAATAATTATTAGATTATATTATAACCCATTATTTGTTTTAGTATTATAATCATATTTGTTTTCTTATCATCATGCAAGTTTGTTTTATCTTATATTACTGAAGAAATTTAGTTAAATAACAATAAGATTATATAATCTCATTATATATATATATATAATATTTATAACAACTAATATATTACATAATATATAAATAGTAATTTTGACACTAAACATTTAAATTTAATTTTACTCAATATATTGAATATAATATTGAATTGTTCGGATAGTATCCGTGTTTGATATTTGAAGAAAAAAATCTTTATTATTTTCTACTTTCCTCCTTGCGGAGTTAGACGTTTGAAGAGAAATTTTAAAACATTAGAGAATTATGTACACAGAAAAAAAAAACTCTTAATAAATATTAATTAAATTATTAATATGTTAATGCTGAAAACTTTCACAATTATAATAATTTACTCTTCAAAATTAATTAAATAGTTTATTATTTTAATATTATTTTTCTTACCATAATTTTTTTTCCTATGGAACGTACAATGTGTTTGGACTTATTCTCTTCAAAATTTCGACAATACATTAAAGTTAATAATATCTAATGAATTTTCCAAAGCTTTTAAAAATCGAACTATTTTGAGTTTTTTATTTAAATTAGTGTAATTTTGATAGGTTAATAATTGAAATAATTAAAATTATTAAAATAAGTAAGTCATATCAAACTATTACGACTTTAACTTCTTAAAAAATAATAAAGTTCAACCAGTTTATAATTTATGTGATTTATGAACTAATTGGTACCAACTTGCTTAGACTTATTATTAAATTTGTTAATTTTTTAAAATTTTATTATTAAATTATATTAATTTGATAAAAATCTACTTGCCTAGTTGTAGTATACTTTGATTAATTTACTTCTAATTAACTTATTTTAAGAGAAAAAAATGGCTTCTCTTCAAATCTTGACTTTACCTTTTTAGAAAAACTAAAATTATTTAACTTATTTCAAGTAAAAATATAATTCATTTCTCTTCAAATTTAGACTTAACAGTTTTATAAAATGGCTTCTCTTCAAATCTTGACTTGATAATTTAAAAAAAAGGAAATTATTTAACTTATTTTAAATAAAAATATAATTAATTTCTCTTCAAATTTAGACTTAACAATTTTGTTTTTAAATAAAACTAATTATTTTATGCTTAAATATATTTTAGGTCTTTGTAAATATAGTTTTTTTTTCTTTCAAAATACCTTATTTCTAATTTTGTTCTATAAAAGAGTTGTTCAATTTTTAAAAGCATTTTACGGTACGTGTTTGGTTCAGCTTATCTTTTTAAGGAGAATTTATTCTACAAAAAAGTCGTTCATTTTTTGAGAGCATTTTACAGTAAGTGTTTGGTTCAGCTTATCTTTTTAAGAGTTTTTTAAATACTACAAAACTAAGAAAAAATATTTGAAATTAATTAAATTCCAAACATTTTAGATATTTTGAAATCTTAAAATTTCCTATAATGTGAGGATTATATTAGTACCCAACTTTAAATTCCATGGAAGCAAATTAGACATATTAAATAATATATATTCACCAACACAAACTTGAAGGAGCTGCCAATACAGTCTAATTTTCTTGTAGATTGAATGAAATAAAATAAAATCTACTTCTAATTTATATTTTTCCTTCATTTTCTCTTATCTTTAATTTAAATAATTCTGTAATCAAATTAGATTCAGTTTATTTATTCCCTAGTGTTATTGTCAGAGGTATGTTAGCACCAACCTCTATCAGTAATGACCCTTCTTTCGTCAGCCAACTGATGACATTTAAGAATAAATCCTTCAACAAATAAACAAGATTTAGATGAGAATTGGTTTAATGTTCATCTGAAATAGGGCAAGGTTAAAAGTTGATGGTATAAATTAATGTAATTTTATTGGAACATGTAGATTATCATTGGAATTAAATTTGAAATTCCATCTTCTACAGTACATTTTTGCTAATGGAAGCTTACACTATAATCTATACAGTTCCACAACAATAAACTAACTGTTAAATCACTACGCTATCAGCAACCATATCCTCTTCCATTCTTGCATCATCTTCATTTTCCCTCTCGTCTTTCTCAACCTTCAGTCTCTGTTTCAGAAGAGTAAGAGTTTTATTTACATATACAATTTATGTGGAAGCAAGAACATTGGGTGTTTATAACAACAACCCACAGAGATTAAGAACTACAAAATGAAAAAGGGAAGAAATGATAAACAATTCCTAAAGTGACAACATATAAATTATTGTTGAAATCTTTTTTTATCCATTGCATCATCAAGGCAGACTAGGAAAATCCATGTTTCAGTAGCACCGATGATAGCTTCATAGATTCCCAAGCAATCATTAGATACAAAGAAATGTCCACAATAGAAAATGTGAGCCAAGGGAGAGCTAAAATAGATCCTTTCCTAGTTAAGCTTCAGCCATTGATGAAAAATCCACTGGTCCATACACATACAATCTGACTCCACACAGCAGCAAATGGGTTCTTCATCTGTCCCATAATCCCATTTTAATTTTAATAAAATACAAAAACAGTGAATACATGTCGAGTTATATTCTTGCCACCATAGGTCCTTACATGAAATTCATGGTTAAATTAGCCTATTTTTCTCATTTTTTTTTAGCTTTTTTTCTTTTTTCTGAAGAATGTCTATTAATTCATTCAACCCTACTAGTACTCTATTTTCTCCAAAAGAATAGGTGTGCGGGACTTAAGGCAAAATAATTCCTCAATTGAAATACACAGCAGAAATGAGGAATTAAGTCTAAACAATATTCACCTTTATAGCCATAGACGAGTCCTTTGTTTTACGCGCAAATATGTTTTCGAACAGCTTAGCATCTTTTTTGTCTTTGTCAGCTTGAAGTTGTTTCAATTTCTTTTGAATTACCTTTACCTCCCTGAAAAATGATAAACATGTTTCTGAAATGAGAACATGCATTTTAATCTAGCAGTGATTTCTCTTTTGGATAATCAACCCTTTTAAGTTCTAAGTACCAATTTTGTGGGTCCACCACAAGAGCTTTCTTGATGTCTACATCTGCTAATAGGAAGTCTCCAGTTTCTATATATGCTTGTGCTCGTCTGTACAAAGCCTTCACGTTGCAAAATTCAACATCAAGCACCTGAGAAAAGAGTGAGCAATTCAATGTGATAGCTACTCTTATAACCCAAGCCTACATCTTAGAAGTTGAAGAATGATGAGATGATACAACCCATTCCTTTCCTTGTTAGCGCTCTGTAGCCTGCATAAGCATACAATAAGCTTCCAATATATGTGTAAAATATTCCACTTAACTTTTATAAACTTAGAGGGCAAGCCTTGAAACAATGGTAAAGTTTTTGTGCCTTTGTGACCGATTGGTCACAGGTACAAAAATGGAAATAACATCTTTGCATATATGCAAAGATGGTGTAAAATGACCCTCTCCCAACTTTCACATGGCGAGAAGCTTGATGACACCGGAGTATGTTAGCTTAAATTTCTGGTTGTTCTATAAGTTTGTCAGTATTTCTATATGGTAATATAATTTTCTAAGCCCATACCGTGTTACATCTAGCAATTGAGAAGATATAGTGTGAATCTTCTCTTAATTGAAACACGTAAGCAAGTGACTTTAGCAGACAACAACAAATATTTGTTAAAATATGTAGCGAACAATCACAAACCTCAGCACAAGTGTTAAAGACCCCCTCCACTAGTATACAAGCCATTTATTCACCGTCAACAATGAAACAATTTAGCAAGAATATAATTGGTAGATACAGTCATACAGATGCCCTGATAATACTAGAGTGAGGATGAGCACACTAATATAGTGCATTATTGACCCAAGTGAGCAAGAGACAAGGAAAAAGGGGATGCAAACAGGGCTTTTCTAATAACTGTCAAGACATCTAATAGTAGTGGAAAGAGTGAGATAAATGGGAAGCCTGTTAAAGTGTTAAAAGCAAAGAGGGAGGAGGTGAGAGCGAGAATTCAGCAGGAAGAATGGAACTTAAGCAGAAGCTACCCCCCAAAAAACCTAGCCTGATTACAGAAAAATTCCATTTCTGTTTCTCTAATATCGATTAATTCCCAGTTTTTTGCAATGAGAGATTTTCTGTAAGTACTGCATACCAGCCAGATACTTCAAGAAACTCAACATATAATTCAAAAAAAGCAGATCACGAACCTGATGAGAACTATTTTTATTTCCTTTACATCCCAATTTGTTATCACTTATTCCACCCATAGTCATTATTTTCTCCAATTAGACCAACTGTTCACAGAATTGGCTGGTTGAAATCTTATGCATGACTTGATTGACTGTTACCTGTGAACATAGCTTGATTGCTCCGCGAAAGTCATTAAGTTTAAGGCTACAAGCTGCACCATTCAACCAGCATGACACTCTCAGTGCGTCAGCTTGCTTTTGCTCACCAAACCCAAAGGATCCATCGTCACTAAGAAAATCAACCGCCTGAGAGAGAACAAGGTATCATGGAGTTGGCAGATGTAACAAACTAAAGGAATCTTAATGAAACTTAAAACCCAAAACCAATGCAAGTCAAGGATTTACCTGTTCATACTTCTTCTCTGCTCGCAGGTAATTGTCACCTTTAAATAGTACATTTCCTTCTTCTTTCTTCCTCTCAGCCACCTCAATTTTCTCCTTATTATTCAATTCCCATGGTGCTTTCTCCTTTAAATCAAATAAAAGTTAAAAGTATTGAAAGGAATGCTGCACAAAAAATCATACAGACATGTATCTAACGAACAAACTATACAAAGCAAGAGAAACCAAATCATACTGCAAGTTATTTTGGTTTTCTCCACTTTTTTGCTAAATGATACAAGTTGCCATCTTAGTTATTGGAAAAACAAAGATCTTTAAATTTTCAAATTTATAAGGGGGATTTCCTTTTACCTTGATAAAATTCATCATCTCAACGTCATAGACTACATTCGAGCCTGGTGGAACAATAGCAAGATCTTGTCTCACTTCAACATTTCCAAATGCATACTCAGGATGTATGGAAATAATGGCCCTCTCCCCCTTCTTCATAGTTGCCACAGCTCGATCTAGACCAGCAATCACTTGTTCTACAGACAACAAAGTAAAAAAACTATCATCACTTCCTAGATGTCATAATACTGAATAATCTTTAGTTCATCCCCAAGCAAGGGGGAAAATGTATGTGTTGAAATTATGGAGATTTAGATATAGGGCAGAAGAGAGATAAAAGAATTACTAATTGAGACTGTCTTACATTGTCTTGATGTGCTTGATATTTTCATAAAAATTTGATCACTAACCCTTGTGTATACTAATCATTATATTAACTAATTAGGGAATAAATCATAAATACATAACGAAAGACGCTAGCCAATCTTAAGAAATGGTGAGGAAATTAAGAAACTAATCCTAGAGCATAATCTAAGGTATTCCAAGTTATGATAAGATATTTTCATATATTATAACAAACAACGTACAAAAGAGCGTAGCTAAAATAGGATAAGAAAAACCTCACCCTCATCGGTTATGAACTCCAAGGGTTGTTCTTCACCAGTTCTCCTTTTCTCAAATACAGTGCCATCTTCTAGCATAGCTGTGAAGCTGACTGCAATAGGAATTTCATCAAAAGCAATTATTTAACTGAGCCTTCTTCCTTTCCTTTAAATTTGAAATTGAATGGGCTAATAACAAGATAAAAAGAACATTAACTCCTGCCGCCAATAACATCAAGTGACACTAGATTTGGGAATAATAACACGAAAATAGCCAACCATTACCACAAATCATTATTTTAGTATAGAAGATGTATGAACTGAATTATTCTTTCATCACAATTTTTGGTAAATTATTGTATTTCAATTTAAAACTAGAATTAAAATTCAGTAACATTAGATTATATGACTTACTACTTATAAGTCAATAATTTTCACATTGAAGGAGATGCAGGAAATAGAAAAATTACAGTCACACAAGAGTCTAATAATATAGATTATAATCTGACCACGACCAAAGATTTGAAATTTCCTCTCACATCATATGACAATAATCCTTATCCTTACAATTCTAGATCTGTTCTGATTCAAATCACTACATTAATAACCCATCAACCCTAGTGGTTGAGTTGAGCTTACTGAGCTTGATTGTGTTGTTTTCTTAAATTCTTACCCGTAACTTTTGCACCCTCGTTGGCTGTGAAAGCACCCTCCCCTTCTTTCAAAATCTTTTTAAGCACCTTGGAGTCACCAGTAACATTTATGACAGACTTGAAGGACACCAATTCAATATTAACATGAAGTACTGAATTTGGAGGGATAGAACAGAGCCTACTTCCAGCTTCTCTTCCAGTCTCCCCAAAGGCATCTGCAGTAACCATATAAAATAAATTCCAAATTAATCATCAGAGATATCGGAATGCAAGACCCCTCAAGCTAATGAATAAAAGCGTAATTCCAAGCAGAACTTGAAAGAAACAGTAAAAATTAATAAGGTTAAACGGGAATGAACCCCACTTAATAGAAAATAATTATGCCAAATGTTGGACGTTGGCAGTTCCCTAGATAGGTCTAATTATCAAGGAATATTGTGGTAAAGTAACCAAAGTGCTAGCAAACAGAAACTGACTAGGAGAGAAGCATAAACATTTCAATGGACTACAGAGATTGTTACATCAATCAGACTCCTATTTTTAGACCAAAATTTCATGTGTTCCAACTCTCAACAAAATGAGGAAACATAGGAAAATACAATAAACCATTCATTTGATTACCAGAAAAGCCAAAAAAAAATATGGATATTGTAGGCAGATAAGAGGAACAAAAAACATACACTGAGGTTGGACAATTAATTCGGCCTTCTCTCCCCTCGTCATAGTCATGATCACTTTCGGCAAAATCGGAAAAAGATGACCTTCAACCAGCACCATAATTGGTCAAACAAACTGTGAGATGAAAAATGAAACTATACTCCCTATTACATGAAGTCAATAAGAGAGAGAGCAACTTCAACAACATACCATCCTTCACGTAAAACTCAACTCCTCCTTCAGGTGTCTCTTCAACAACAGAGCCATCAACTAGTGCCACCCGATACTTTACTGCAGTGGAAAAAATATCCAACACAAAACTAATAAGCTGACAAAATCTTCATTCATAAAGCATGCCAAGATCGATACAGTTACAAAAAACATCAAAATGTACAACTAAATGAACTTAACTAAAATGCCCTATTATTGTAAAGATTTTTAACATTTCTACGAGTCTCCAATCAACCTTATCGGCTAAAGGACGAATCCGCAAATGGATCACTTCCGATAAGGTAATAAACAAAGTAAGAATCCGAAAAATGGATCCCTTACACAAGTAAACAGTCGAAAAGTTAACTAGCCGAAAAGCCGAAGCCGAAAAGCAATAACAACGAACAAATCAAAAGTGATAAATGCAAGTATATTCGTCGAGTGAACAAAACAAAAGCGAAACGAAACTTAAGAAAGGAGAATATCCGAAAGATGGACAACCTCACGAGACATTAGCACCGACAAGCTTAGACAGCTTCAAGGTAGAACTATCAGAGAAAGAAGAACACATTATTGGTTACCAATTAAATCTACCTCATCTAACTTGAGCTTGCAGGTACCCCACCCCTTGTAAGGAGGAAGACAGCTAGACTTGAAGAGGAAGACAGGAACATTCAGTTCAATAGGGGATATTCGGTCCCGGTTAAGTTGTAAGAACACTAACATACAACTCTCTACATGGTGATATATTCAAATTGATGCAAGGAAAAAGAAAGAAGCATAAACAGGCAAAAGGAAGTGGTAGAATACTACCAAGCACTTCATCGAGATCAGCAGGGTGGTCATTCCCACTCCCCTTCTCCATGATTTTCTTGAGAACTCCACCATCTTTGCACACATCCACCACTCTGATCCACGAAAGAAGTTCCACCTCAAACTGCAGAACCGAGTTGGAATCACGCCAAACATCACCTTCACCATCTGCAGGTAATGTGAACAATGCTACCTCCCCCTTCTTCATACTCGTAATCCCACAGTCCAACCCAGGAACGTCACCATTGCCAAGAGCGAACGTCAAGGGTTGATCCGTCCTAGTGGAAGAACCCAACGCCGTTCCATCGAGCAATGTTCCAACACGATGAACTGCATTGATAATGATAACTAACTAATTTATATGGTTAGAATGTGAAAAATTGGAGGCACGGTGGTTGGTTGTGGTGACTAACCTGTTACGACGTCGTTGAAGTTGGGGGTTTCCCAACCGTGACCGTGTCTGAGAAGCTTCTTCTTGAGACCTCTGAGTTGCCTCTCTTCGCCCACCTTCTGCGGCGGCGCCGATTCGATGACCTCGCCGGGCTCCTCGTCGAATTCATCCTCCGACGATAGCACCACCATGTTTCCCTCTTTCTGGTATCTTCTGGAACATTCTTTGGATTATTATTATTACAATTTATAACAACAAAATCCACTGTGTTCTTCAGTGAGTGAGTTGTTACGAACACAGTAATCTTCATATGCAAAACTTTGGCTACCAAAATAGTTTTTAAATAATTGCAAAATTATTTCTTAAATATTTACCAAAAAACCTTATGATTATTTATCAATTCCACAAGGCTTTTTAGGTGCAAAATATACCTAATAAATAAGCATTTCCAGTTTTGGAAGAAAAAAATTGGTAGAAAAAATTAACATTAAAATGGTGTCATTTTTTTATTGAATTTACACATAAAATTTAAAAAAATATAAAAGAATATATAAATCATAAAAGAATTTACACATCCAACCTTTTTTAAAAAATAGCCTGTAATTTTTTGGTTTGATTTGGGTTGTTTTAATTTGTTTTGAAATAAATTAAAAATAATATATATACATATATTTTAAATTTAAGCTACTAATAAACTTAATTTTAATTTTATATATAATGATGTATATAAATCATGTTGAGAAGTGTCAAATGGATTTCTTTTGTGTATTGTCTAATCAATTTATGTTGTATCATCCAACCTTTTTTAAAAAATAGCCTGTAATTTTTTGGTTTTGGTTCTTTTTTTGGGTTATTTTAATTTGTTTTGAAATAAATTAAAAATAATATATATACATATATTTTAAATTTAAGCTACTAATAAACTTAATTTTAATTTTATATATAATGATGCGATGTATAAAGTATAATATTTTTATATGTGTTGAATAAAATATGTTTTTTTTTATTTGTAAATATAATTATTATTTTATAAATTTATGAGTTTAGGGTTTAAATAGATTGAGTTCAAATTTACTTGTTTTTTTATTTAGATGGCACTTACTTTATTTGGTCTAACTTCTTTTTGTGACTTTTTTAAGTCTATCATCCACTTATGCCTATTTTTAGAACTTTAATAACATTAAACATAATTTGACACAAAATAAATTCTGTTCTCAAATAAATGTTCTTTTTAAAAAAAAAACATTGAAAAAGACATGCCACAACGTTAAACAATTTAAACTTTTTTAAAATAAATATTGTAAATAAGAGTTGATCATTTTCACATTTATATTTAAAGGTGGTTGGACTTTATAATAATATCCCATTTTGTTTTCATTATAAAATCGTATTGTCGTGTTTGGTTTTTACTTCTATTGAAGTGTTTGGAATGTGAATTGGCTAGCGAGTGGGTGAGTAACTTGTTTACTTCAACTGGTTTGAAGGTGAATATGGGGATGAGGAGCGGGTGTTATGCATTTTTTTTTTACAAGAATTATTGATGATTACACATAGGATCGTATGATTTTATATACATATCTTTAATCCTAACAATGTGCATGCATGACATTCAAGTTTTTAAGGTCATTTTCGTGGTTGAGGAACAACAATGTTACCCGTGAAAGAGTAAGGGTGGAAGAGGTAAATTTGATTGGAGAATTGATTCTCATTGACGTTGTTGAGCTATGGGAATTGATTTTATGATTTTTTTTAGGATAATTGATTCTCGTTCAAGTTGATTTCATGGAAGAATCAATTCTATCTCGATGTTTCTTATGAAAATTGACTCTCATTTACGCTGATTTCATGTGTGAATCAACTTTAAATCGTCGTTGATGTCTTTAAACCTAAAATCGATTGTCATCTACGTTGTAGAGGAGGGGAGAATTGATTTTATTCATTTGTTAGTTATGAAAATCAATTATGGTGGTTCTTGAATACATGGCAACATGACATAATATAGTCTCATATTTTGTATGCTCATAATTGATTTTGGTGTGAAGTGAATACAAGGGATAATTAATTTTCTTTTTTTTTTTTTGCTATAATGGATTTTTTTGTTTTTTATGAAAATTGAGATACTTATAATTGATTTTGAATATTTTAGAAATTTTATACATTTCATATTTTCATTTAAACATGACATTAAATATTCATGATTTGTATTTATTTAACATTTTGAATATTTTACTTCTCATACTAAAGAAAGTAAAAACACTCAAGTGAAATATATCTACCATTGTAATGTAGTGTGTGTGAGTAAGAAGACATTAAGTCTGAAAATTTACACTAATTTATTGAAATTTAGTTGAAGATTCTTATATATGTGATTCAAGTGTAATTTTATATGTTATTTAATGTGATAGATGATATTGTTCTCTCTCACACATATATTATGAATGTATTTGACATTATTATTATTTTGCTTCGAGTGGGATTTGAACTTTATGATTGTATTTGATATGTGAGTATGTAATTGTCATAAATATCAAACTATTAGAATAAAAAATATTCACAATATTTATAGAATATCTTGATATAAATAAAACAATTATTTGTTTTCTTACATAGTTCGAGTTGAATAATGTCAGGCTGTTTGAATTGTTATTAAAATTCATATAAATAATAAATATATTTGAAATTAAATTTACCAACATAACAAACTTAGGATTATATGTGAATAATGGAAGGTCTTAAGCACAAACACCTATGTTATAAAGATGTTTGAGTTTCATAAAGTGTTTAAATCATGCAATTGTGAGAAGATGCAGGAAAGTTATAATACATGTCCAGTATGGATAATGAATCATAATATTTGTTGTTACTAAAAAAAAATTATTAAATAGAAATCAATTTTAAAAATAAAAAACAGAGTAACTAAATTATAGACTATTTTAGAGATTAAAAAATTAAAACATTAGTAGTTAATTAGATACTAATTTAGAAACTATTTATCAATAATAAAAACTAATTTAAAAAACAATAATTTTTTTAATTACTATAGTAACTAATTATTTTTTGTCTCTAAAATTAATTTTTATTTAATAATTTTCTTTTAGTATGATTTGATTTTATTATAATTATTTAAGACTAAGAGTGAAGTGTTAATTATGGATGCGACATTTAAAACATATATGCCGAAAGACTTCAATAAATAATTTTTATAAAAAAACATATATATAAATAATTAAAAGTGATATCAATTATTTTATGATGAAAATTAGATAAATGTTAAATCCAACCATTAATATTAAAATCTAGATAATTTGATATTAAACCTAATTTATTTAATAAATTTAGGTAACCGAATAATTATAAAACAAACTCAAATTGGCTTTTAATAAATTTAGGTTACCGAATAAATAAACTAAATTCAATTTGGCTTGATAGCAGTCCTAGGTATGTATATTTCTACAAAATATTTGTTTCTTAATCGAGTTAGGTAACTTTTCCAAAATTATACATTTTTCTTTTCCTACAATAAACACATAATTTTACTTATGTATTTTTAACTGTTATTTATTATATAAGAAAGACTAAAAATAATTTTTCCATTTTTTTAGAGACAAAAAGGCATGTTTAACTCTTAAATTTATTTCAATTTAAATTAGTTTTTCATATTAATTTAAGGATGTATTTTATTCTTGATCGTTAATATTTATTTTAACAATTAAGTGACATGTTAATGATCTCCCCCTTTGAAAACTATAAAGATTAAATGTATAATTAGTTTTTTTTTTTTAAGAATTAAAATTACAACTTCATAAAAATATGAAATAAACAAGGTCAAGTCTAAAAGGAATGGAATCGAGGAAAGATTTGCAGAAAAAAATAAGATTAAAGAAAAAAGATAAATTAATTAGTACTTAATACTCGACTAAAAAAATTATAATTTCTTAACTACAAAAAGTTATCGAAACTCCATCAAATAGCTAATAATAATATGATAAATATATAAAGGGATTTAATTTCAAAAGATAGAAGTTAGTTAGATAAGTAAAGAAAATGAATAGAAAGCTTTTTCTTCACATACTTATTAAACGAGTTAAGAGAAGAATTTAATTTGTTCAGATAAAAAATGTGTTAAAAATATAATTTATTTTCAATTTAAATCTAATTAATAATATGTATGAGAGAGCTTTTTCCAGCATTTATATAATGGAACAGCTGGAACCAATGACATCATTCTCAACATAATTTTATGGCTTTCTTAATTGGTTTAATTTTCCACAAAATAAGTGTAATGTATTATTGTTTTTTTAATTTATCAAAATATTAGACTCTCAAATTATTTTAATTCAAAACAATATATATATATATATATATATATGATTACTCCATAAAAAATGATTAAAAACTTGTGAGTTCATGAATGTATATGCTCTAATAGTCCTAAAATAAACGCCAAAATTCTTAATTACAAGAATATCTTTCACACAATCAATAAAATCAATACACATAAATTAATTATCCAAAACAGTAGCCACAAACAGAGAAAACGAAGAAGAAGAAAGATTCTTACAAATTCAATTGAAATCTCTGCTCTAACCTAAGCGATTCTACTTCCTAGCTTGAACCTTCACAACGGTTTCAAACGCAGGTTTGCTCTTCGCCACAGCGTAGCTTCTACTCCTCGGATACAGATCGGCGGCGAAAGCCACGCCTCCTTCCGTCTCCACCGCTTTATCCTCGTCGATCCTCGCCATCCCGACGCTGCTAGACTTCGGCAACACTTTCGAGACGTGGATTCGATTCGCCGACGTCGTTCTCGCCGACGCGGCTCTCACGAGCTCCGCGTAGTCCTCGTCGCCAACCTCGGACCTGACCGACGAGGCCGCCACGCTGTGGCTCCTGGAGAACCTTCCAGCACCTTCCATAGGATCGCCGTAGTAGCTCACGTGCTGGCCGCAGTTGGTTATGCTCCGCACGTACATGTCCCTCGCCTTCCCCAACGCTCTTATCGGCGATCCGATGATCCTCATCAGCTTGCTCCCACTCCTCCTCTCCATTTTTCCCAACGCTTCAAATTCTAACCGTCGCTAACGAAATGTGAAACAAGAAAAATTGTTGAACTGTAACTGTTGTTAAAGAAATGAAAGGTTGAAAGAATATGAAGGTAATAACTATGTGGATGTTTATATTTATATTGTTTTGTGAGGGAAACTGTGAGCAGCAAGTGAGGTGGAGTTTTCCGCAGCACACCGGATTATTTATGAAGACTAATGGATTCTGTTACAGATAAGAATGAAACCGTGGAACTTAGTATATGGTATTATTATCTTAATCCATTTATTCAAAATTCAATTCAATCAAAATTAAAATATAAATAAGTTAGTTTACAAGGACATTGACTATTTTCTATTCAATAACACTTATTCACTTAAATTCATTTTTATTTTTTTAAATAATTACTTCTACACTAATTTCAAAAACTTTCATTCATTCTTAAATTACATTCTCTTATATAATCATCACCATATTAAAATCATTTTTTTTTATGAATCAAATTAACTCTCCTTATATTAGGTATTGTGTTATTAAAGTGTTTTATCAAAAACTCTGAAAAAATAGTGAAATTATAACTTATTATAGAAAAAGTCTCATTCATGAATAGGATACATAATTAGAGATCTGAATTAACTCAAATTTCACATGCATCTCTAGAATACTGCATATAAATTACAATAAAAATAATTAAAAAAAAACATAAAACTTATTCAAAACATAATTTATCTTAAAATATATTCATATTAGTAGATATGGTTTTACTTCTACTAGATAATTTAGTGATGATTTATTATATGAGGAGTAAATAAATGTAAATATTTTAACAAATAAAAATAAAGAAAGTCAACCTTTTAATATATTTATATTTTTATAAAATATTTAAAATGTTATTACTGTTAAATATGAAATGAAAGGACAAGAGTACTTGAATACAACCTAACACCGAAATGAAATATTTGTTTTGTTTTGTTGATAGATGAAGAATAAATCATTGAATATCATTATTTATTTATATTAATTTTATGACTAATACTAACAAATTAATATTTTTACATAACACTCTATATATAATCAATATTTCTATAAATTTTATTTTTCACTTTATTTATTTTTAGATTTTATTTACACTTTACATAAATTTGTAGTTAACATTCTAAGTTTATTCATTTGTTCTAAATTCATTTTTGTTGAAATTTAACATTATTTATTCATTTTTCTTAATTTCCTAAAATTGTCGGTAGACTAACGACATCAAGAAAACTTTATTCTTTAAAAGATAACAATAAAAATATCCATATATTAAAAAAAACTTACAATTTTAATATACTGTGTTAAAAAGTTTATTTTAATAATTTTTAAGCTTATCATCAATCATATCGAACTTTATTAGAATGCACAAGAAATCTATAAAGTGACAAATGCAAGTTGTATGTGCACATGCTAGCATAATTGAAACACGAAAGTAAAAACAAAATAATTTATAAATTTAAAATTAGATTATTTCAAATTTTAGACAAATATCAGGATAAAAGTTAGTTTAATTTAAAAAATTAAAACATATTTATATTTCTTAGAAATTAGCTTTGATGAAATACTGTGATTTTTGTTCTTAATTTTAAAAAACATCATTCGCTATTTTAACATAACATTATAACAAAGGACAAAATTAAAATATATTTTAATTATTTATTAAAATCATCAACATTATATAATATTATTTTTTTTCAATTTTAAAAACTTCAATCAATATTAATTTCAAAACACACATGCCCCTTGTCGTGATTGAGAAAATAAAAATGCTTTAGAAGAAATGAAAGAAAAACATTAACTCAATAACAATGACGTACCGTGTTAACATTCTCCTACTTCGATCCCATTTGCCATTTTGATTATGATGAAAATCATATATATATATATATATATATATATATATATATATATATATATATATAATATTTTTATTTTTTATAAAATATATATATATTTTTTTTTTTTTTTACTTTTTCTCTTTTTTTTTTTTATTTTATATAT
>Ga0123342_1004039_pt1 | contig 22871 bp, 15 predicted proteins | sample Turbeawhitnodule_FD_89960 | JGI IMG/M metagenome (GOLD analysis project Ga0123342, IMG submission 89960) | Root nodule microbial communities of legume samples collected from Mexico - Turtle bean Mexico white nodule | ecosystem: Host-associated > Plants > Roots > Nodule | place: Mexico: Nepantla... | reverse complement strand
TTTTATTGTCTAATCTCCTGGAAAACTAGTTTTTGTGAGAGGTTGTACTTGAACGCATGATTGAGAGTCTTCCTTGTCTTAAACTTTGGTTTCTTAGTTAGTTCGCATTGTTCTAATTAATTTTTTGGGCGTATGATTCAAGAGAGAGGAGGTAAAAATTCTCATGGAGTATACTCATGGAACAAAGTGGGTATTGATTAAACCAGTAGACGCATGTTTTAGTGGTGAGTTTCAGTTGAATTAGATTGGCGCATGTTCAATCTGGTTTAACTTTGTTGGAGGATTGAGAAAATATTAATCTTTAGAGAACCTGTGAAGAATTCAATAGTGGAAGAACTTGGGGATCAACCGCTTTTTATTTGTTATTTTAATTTCTTTTATATTTACTGCACAACTATTTCAACCCCTTTTTATTATTATTGTTATTGCTAACTTTTATTGCTTGCAGATAGATTCTAAACATTGATCTACTGATTTTACTATTGGATTCGTTGGGAGACAACCTTGGGGTCATCTGACCACAATTATACTATCATCTCGCTAGTGTTTGACAAGTCTACGCTAGAATCATATTAATTTGATAGCAAAACGACAACTATCAAATTCTACGTGGGCTTAATGATCAATTCAACAATATTCGATCGCACGTACTCCTTATGGAACCGGTACCACCTATTTCTAAAAAAAAATTTCTTTAGTGGCTTAGCAAGAACGCCAATTAGCAAGTAACTTTCTGATTCTGAATATTAACCATACTAGTGCGAGTCATAATTATGCTCCTACTTGCTCTTTCTGTGGAAAATTTGGTGACCCTGAGAATATTTGTTTCAAAAGGGTGGGGTTCCCCAATTAGGAAAATAAAAATTTTAGGTTTAGTGGCAAAAGGAAGATTTGTACCCATTGCGGAAAGAATGGTCATACCATTAATACTTGTTACCAGAAACATGGTTTCCCTCCGGGTTATAACCCACCTAATAGCAGGACCAGTCCTTTACTCAATGTTAATGTAACTGATGATGTTTCTTCTGAATTTTTTCAACAAGAACAGGTAAATGGGGACATGCCCTCTGTATTCACAGCCCAACAATATCAAGTTTTATCAGCACTGATCAAGCAAAATTCCATCAATAGTGTTGCGAACCAGCCCCCTGTACAGTTGAATCAAGTGGGCTCTTTCGCTGTCAATAAAGATCAAAAGGATTCTTCAACGGGTAATGCCATCTTCTCTAATCTCTATTCTACTGTTAAAGGTTCTTGGATACTAGATTCAGGAGCAACTGATCATGTTTGCACTTGTTTATCTGACTTTACATCATATAAAATTATAAAACTTGTTCTTGTTAGTTTGTCGAATGGTCATCGGTTTTATACTAGTTGTTCTGGAACTGTGGCTTTTAGTAATAAACTTTACCTTACTGATGTTCTCTATGTGCCTAAGTTTACCTTCAATCTTGTTTCTGCATCTAAACTTGCTTTAAATTGGAACTGTCATTTGATTTTCTCATCTAAGGATTGTGTGATACAAGACAATTTAACGAAAGAGAAGATCGGTATAGTTGAGGCCAGAAATGGCTTGTATATTTTTCATTCTTCTATCTTTCAAAGAAATGTCACAAACAGATACATTCCTTCTATCCATTGTGTTTATAAGGATGTTAATGTGTGGCACAACAGACTGGGACATCTTTCTAATGAAAGACTACATGTTTTGAGATCTATATACCCCTGTATTTCTGTTCAAAAACCTTATTTGTGTGATACTTGCTATAGAGCAAAGCAAAGAAAACTCTCTTTCCCTTTAAGTCATTCCAATACTTCTAATATCTTTGATCTTTTACATATGGATATTTGGGGCCCTTGTTCTATTATTTCTATGCATGGTTTTCGATATTTTTTAACTATTGTGGACGATTTTTCACGTTATACTTGGGTAATCCCTATGTGTACGAAATCGGAAGTTACAACCCACATAGTTAGTTTTTTTATCTTATGTTGAAAACCATTTTCACACCACTGTCAAAACTATATGTTCTGATAATGGTGCTGAGTTTGCCATGACTAATTTGGTTTCTTCTAAAGGCATCATTCATCAAAAAACCTGTGTTGAAACACCGGAACAAAACGGTATTGCATAACGTAAACACCAGCATATTCTTAATGTTACACGTGTTTTGCTTTTTCAAGCTAATTTACCCCCCATCTTTTGGCAATTTGCTGTTTTGCATGTTGTTTTACTCATTAATTGTATTCCAACCCCTTTATTGCAAAACATGACTCCTTATGAAAAGTTACATGGCTCTCTTTATGATATTTCTTCTTTGCGTGTTTTCGGTTGTCTTTGTTACTCTAGCACTATTACTTCTCACAGAAAAAAACTTGATGACATATCTGTATCTGGTATTTTTTTAGGTTTTCAACCTCATACTAAAGGTTACCTTTTTCTTAATCTTAGAAATCATAAAATTGAGATCTCAAGACATAGTGTCTTTTATGAAAATCTCTTTCCATATAATTTGAAAGTTGATAAAAATTATAGTCCCAACAACTTGTCTTTGCGTATTCCACAGTCTTATAATTCAAATTATGATCTTTTTTTTCTGACAATTGCAATACTGCTACTGAGCTCATTATACCCACTGGAAATATGAATACTACTCCACCAAGGAGATCAACTAGGGCCAAGAGACCTCCAACTTACCTTCAGAATTTTCTTACTGATTTGCCATCTACACACATTGTAAGTTCTAAGTATCCCATTAACAATTTTGTATCATATTCTGCTTTATCTTCTAATTTTAAAAGTCTTATTGCTTCCTTTTCTTCTTCTATTGAACCCAAAAACTATGAGGATGCTTCCAAACATGACTGCTGGAAAAGGGCTATGGCAGACGAACTGGAAGCTCTCTCGGCTAATCATACATGGATTCTTGTGCCTCTGCCATCGGGAAAGAAAGCCATTGGATGTCGATGGATTTACAAACTCAAACACAAATCTGATGGCACGATTGATCGTTACAAAGCACGCCTCGTGGCCAAGGGTTACACACAACTTGAAGGACTCGACTTCCTTGACATGTTTGCCCATGTTGCAAAGCTGACCACCCTGCGCCTTTTACTTGCGCTAACTGCATCTCATAACTGGAATCTGAAACAGCTAGACGTTAACAACGCTTTTCTTCATGAAGATTTGCTTGAAGAGGTCTACATGAAGCCACCACCTGGAGTTGTTGTTCCTAATTCAAATTTTGTCTGCAAACTGCAACGCTCCCTCTATGGTCTCCGTCAGGCTGGCAGACAATGGTACGCCAAATTATCCAACTTTTTACTTAATAATGGTTATATTCTATTTGTTGCTGATCACTCATTATTTTTAAAAACTACAGATACTCACATAACTTCTCTTCTTGTGTATGTTGATGACATCGTTCTCACCGGGAATAATACTGAGGAAATCACCCACATCACCAATCAGTGTGAACAAGCTCAGTCAATTTGTTTATGCACCCACCATAGTTCATCATCAGGCTGTTTTTCGTATTCTTTGATACCTCAAGAATGCACCTGGTAGTGTTCTTTTAGCAACAAGCACAACCCAACTCAAGGCATATAGTGATTCAGATTGGGCAGCTTGTACCGAGACAAGAAAATCAGTTATTGGTTTCTCTATTTATCTTGGTGACTCTCTCATTTCCTAGAAATCGAAAAAGCAACAGACTATATCCAGAAGTTCATCTGAAGCTGAGTATAGAGCTCTCACAACCACCACTTGCGAGATACAATGGTTATCCTATCTGCTCCATGATCTCCACATTCCTTTCATTCAACCAACCACACTTTATTGTGATAATCAGTCAGCAATACAAATTGCTTCCAATCAAGTATTCCACAAACGAACCAAACATATAGAAATCGACTGTCATCTTGTTAGGGAAAAACTAAATGTTGGACTGATCAAACTACTCTCCATCCCTTCCTCCATGCAAACAACAAATATCTTCACCAAGCCTCTACCTCCTTCCATCTTCAATGTGCTTCAATCCAAGATGAGAATGAAGAACTTATACTCCCAGTTTGAAGGGGGGTGATAAAGTATATATGTTCTATTTTTATTGGGCCCCTGTATCTTTGGGCTTTTTCTGTTTTAAGGCTTTCTTTTTCTTTTTACTTTCTAGCACCATATATTCCCTCTTGTCCTGTTTTGAGATACATTGAATAATAATAGAATTGATATTCTTTCCTTTTCTTCCTCTATTGTTTTTCGTCGCTGCCTTTCCCTGTCTCTGTTCTTTTCAGTGCTACATTAGGGTTTTCTCTATCTCTGGCTTCTTGATTCTCTCTTGCTAAGCAAGGCTTCTTTCTTCGACTCCTTTCTAGCTTCTGCAGGTTTGCTCTACCAATCTCAAAGACTCGCGTCAACTCTGTTATCCACCATAGTGTGAGATTAGAAATCTTAATGATAGATTAAAGAAACATTGTATTACATTCTTGTTGGGTGAGATTAATTGTTATCCTCATCGAGTGAAAGAAACAAATATCGTAATCCTACTTTCATAGTAAAAATATTTTCTAGACTAGGTTTCGTGAATTTTTATTTTTCAAATTAAAATTATCAGTGTCATCATTTTTTTTATTTTATCTGCTTATTGTTTTTCTGCATTACCCATTTTATATCCACATAAAGATAAGTTAGTTCTGATTTTCTCCACTGTATGGATGAAGTGGAGGAGATCTCAACCTAAAAAATGAAAAAAAAAAAATCTTCCACCTTAACAAACTCTATCATGCAAAAACTTCTCAAACCTAAGGAATCAATATATAGATGAAGTTAGGAAGTCTTGGCTAAAAAATAAAATTTTCTTTCATAAACGACTTTTAGTTTGTAAGAACCTTTCGAGCCTAGAAGACGATGTACTACTTCAATTTGAAATAATGTTACTATTATATTTAACATCACCTTGGATAACATAATCAATTCGTATTATGCAACTGATATCCTAAGTGCGAATTCAATATTAAGAGAAATTGAGTAGTTAATCTCGATTCATTAAGATAAAAAAGCTTGTTAAAGTAGTTTAAATATTGGAAGACCTAAGAAAATGATGAACACGAAACATCTGGGATAAAGAAAAATGAGTATGTGGGGGGTTTGCAGACTTGGGTGAAGTGTCTTGATCTCTATTTTAGCATTGGTTTAGATTAGAGTAAGTGAGAATTAGATTAGGTAAAGTGTCTTGAATGAATTAATCTTCAATACTTAGGGTAATCTATTCATGATTAATTAATTTTACAAGCCTTTAGTCTTTTTCTTTGTCTCAAATTCAACACTGTTTCGGAGGTTGGTCTTCTTTGTTTGTCAGCCAACTGAAATTCAGCAAATTCTTTCTTTTGTGAATTTGAAGCTTTGACCATTAAAAAGGAAACCAAATGAACTACAAACAAAGTTTGAGAGTGGACTGTGGCTAGAACATCAATCTCCAAAAATCAAATCAATAAGCTGAAATTGCATTTAGAAAAATAGTTGTTGTTGGAGGAGAACTAGTGGAGTTTTCTTGTAATATTCTTAGAAAAGCAAAATTAATAATGGAACACTCTCATTCACTCAATCATATAACTTGGTTTATGCCAAAAATGAAATGAAAATAAAAGAGCAGGAATAAAAGAATTAAGAGAATGGGAGTAAAAAATGTGGTGTTTGGTGAGATAAGAATGTGAAGAAAAAAAGTAAAACGATCATTTCCTTACTTATTTAGATGAATGAAAGGAAATATAGAAATAAATTGTATAAAAGTTTATCCAAATTAAAATATATATATATATATATATATATATTTAACTTAGAAAATGTTATTTTCAGGTCCAATATTTTTTTAATATCAATTTATCATTATATTTTTTATGTTAAAAATTACTGTTTATTTTTTAAAACTTAGGGAGAAAAATTGTATCCCCTGTTTATATGCACTAGATGGGGAAATTGTTGAAATAATAAACACACCAAAGTTCATTCTTATTTTTGTCTCTTCTTTCATTTTCGCTTCCATTATCTTCCTAAGTTGGTCAGTGTCTGCTTTGAAAGATACCAAACCCTAAATTATTTTCTCCCGATTAAATGATACCCTTCAGGAAAATAAAATCCTCTAACTAGGAGATTTCATGTGAAACTAAAATTAAAAAGCATTGATAATAACATGAACTTGAAATTGAGCATTTTCCAACGTACCACATTTCATTTCATATATTTTTTTTCCTTTATTTGATTATTCTGTGAAAAAGGCATACTCAACACAATTGAAATCTTACACTAATTAACTGAACTCTATAGTGAAGGAATAAATATTACATGTTCTCGAACGGATGTTGGGACCTAGAGAACGATTGCTCTGCTCCTCCTTCGGTCAGTCGTTGTCACTTTCAGTGTTCTGTACCATCCCAGTCTGTGTAACCAGACGATCGAAAAGAGGAAGACGAAGCAGTAAACTAAGAGTGACAACAACCAAACAAAGGGAAGAGCAAAACAATCGTTCTCTAAACCACAACACTCACTCGTTCCTAAACAATTCACAGTAAGTTTTAACCAAACAACATATAAATATGCCAATTTGCATTACAAAGTTGTATTGTATTTTTTGTTTTGTTTTTATTAAGTAATAGCTTTATATGAATAGGAACACACATCATTCTTGCAAATTATAGGCACTTAGAGAACACTCCGCAGTCTACTCCTAAATTTTCGAGTAATAATATTCAAGCTCCATTTTCAAAGGAAAAGTATCAATTTCCACCTCATTTAAAAGAGAATAAATTTATTTTGAAAGGAAAATAGCAAATATGTCAAGTAATCTAATTAACAATTTTTTTCACGTGGAAAAGTCTAATTAACAAATTTTAGGTCTTGAACTTAAGGAAAGATTTAAAATTTAATCCTAGAATTTAAAATGCATTGATTTTATAAAAATAATAATAAATCAAATTTCAGAAATAAATCACTAAAATAAGTCTATTTTTTTAAAAAAAATACTAAAATAAATTTAAGCAGTGAACAATTGACCGAAATAAGGTTTTAACTCATATTTACTTTCTAAACTTTAATGTATTGTTTAAATGATGTGATAGAAAGTAAAATATGAAATATAAAATAAATATACTGAAAAAAAATAGATTATTTGATAATTTAATCTATTATTAATAATTTTATTAATTATTATTAATACTTTTTATTTTTTTTATTATTATAATTTTAGTTATTACATAGCTGGTACCACCCAAAGGGCAATGACCACAACGTTTAACATGTGACTTGATGTTGAATGAAGATATTTCACATTTCAAAGCTTTCCACTTTTGACTGAAATTTAGTTTAATTGATAAATTTATTTTGAAAATAATTTACAACATCTAGTTTTACTATGCTAACAAATAAAAAAAGTACGTATATATATTAAAATATCTGTAAAAAAATGTACAAGTTTCTTTTGTTTGTATAATCAATTGAAAAGGTAACAAAAAGTAAAAAAGACGCACATTGCACACTAGTGGTGCGAGAAGGAATACTTATAAAAATTATCTTAAGTTTTAGAAAAAGATTCGAATTTATAAAACAGAAATAACCGTCAATCATTGTATTATAAGTTTGAAAAACCCCGAATATATAGAGAAATTTAATTTAATGTCAAATTATTTTTATGGTAGAATTCAATATTTTATTTTCATGGTTAGAAAGGAGATCTTTCATATTTTTGTGTAGTTTACACAGTCTAGTTGAATAAGCATTTATGAAGGAAGATTTTAGAGACTTTCAATTCAACTAAAGAAAATCGAAATTATAGTTATAGTATCATACTCTTTTATTTATCTACAAATCACATTAATTATTATTTGTACTGTATGTTAAATAGACATCTTTTTTTTTTATTTGACCAAAAGACAAGGTTCCTTATAGATTGATAAAATTGTAAATATTTTATTTTTTATTAGGTATATTTTTTATTTATTTTAACAATTGTTTATTTGAACAATGTATTCATTGAGACTAATATGTAATCGAAAATTTTAAGAGAGACATTTTACCCGCTAATTTAGAATTTGTTTCCAACTAAATTGTGGGAATAATTCTTTTATTTCTTGTTGAGGGAGTTTTTCAACCAATGCTAAAAGGTTGTTAATGTTCATGCACTCGCCATAAGTGGAACTTTTGAAATTATGTTAAATTACTAATCAAGCACAAAAAGTGCACGAACCATATCAACAGACAAAATGGAAGGTTGGTTCCATATGAATATGATTAATCTATCTCAAGAAAATATATAAGAAAAACTTGAATCATTATTCTGTTGATCAATACAAAATTATTTCTAAGTGTATTTGTCTTGTTGAAAGAAAAGACACTAATCAATTCAATGCAACATCATTTTTGTTTATGATGCATAAGTGGAACCCCACATTCAACCTCAAACTGAAAATACCCTAAATATATAATAAATTGTACCTAAACAAGTGACCCATTGAGAATGATCCTTGACTTCTCATTTTATTTTCCTTGTTCTTTATTTATTTTTGAAAAGGTAGGAACTTAACCATAGGGTCTGTTTGATAATACCATAGGATAATAAAACACTAATATAATAGTATAAAATCTACCAAAATATTTTTATAGTGATCTAATGTTCTTATCAAATTGATGAGGGTAGGATGTTAATTAATTTATGTTTCAGTTATTTTTCTTTTTCATTCTTTTTCTTTATATTTTCTTTAAGTTTGACTTCTTAATTAAGTTCACTATTCATTATTTTTATAAAAATTGAAATGATTTTTATGATTTCGGATTTAGGGTTTGGGTTGCATATTTTAATTGAGAAATATCCTTTAGTATAGTGTCTTCTTCCTTTTAAAGTGGAATATAGGGGTATTTTTGAAGTTGTGTTGACATTCAAGTTAAATGAATGTACAATCTCCCAAGTCATTCTCCGAAATGTGATTTTCCATTAAAGTAGTATTTTTCTTTTAAATTATGATTTTAAGTAATTTTTTTTACAAAAATACCATAAATATAATTTTAGAGTAAAAGTCATATTTTATAAATACGATATCACACTCAAAAAGTTGTATGCATTGTAACACCCCATAATTTACATATAACTATTACAATAAAAGTTCTATCAGTTTCTATACAAATTTGGAGTTTTTCAAAACATTCTTAATACATTATTAGGATTTATAGAAATACAAATATTTACATATTCATAACTCAAAATAAAACTCTGAAATCTCTAAGGCTCTCCAGTACCTGTATGATCATCTGCTCATGTATATAATATAGTCATCGCAGTTCAAACACAGTAAGAAAAAGTAAGGGTAAGCTAGTGAAAATAGAATTTTATAATATACACGCTTAAATCCAAAGGGAAAACCAAATTACATGATCAATTTCTCAAATTATTCAATTTTCTTCAAATCTCAACAATAAAACGATCACATAGATCTCACATGGATCTACACATCCAAAATATTCAACAAACAATGTCTTCCGGAAGACCCGTATTAAGCAAGTCCTACCAGAGACTAACACCTGATCCAAATATTACCAGCGAATCCAATAGAAAGGATCAAGGTAAGTTCAATACAACCCAAGTCGTGCATCTCATATGTCACGGTGTGCATGAACTTCTCCATCAGCTTCTCACCACTTGATATCTTACTCTATGTGACTTAGATCATCAGTGAAGCTCGAAGATCTTTGTTACCACATAGACATCAATACTTAATACATAGCAAACATCAGTTTATACATTATCCCAAATGTATGAATTCAATTTCATACCATTCCGCCATACAATATCATTCAAAAAGTGATCCACAATATTCAAAAGCTTAATTAACATAAAAAAACAACACTTATTAAACCATCAAAATCTAATATTTTATAAATTTTAAATAATATATAAACAAACAACACAATATATAAACACACAACATCCCTGCAAGAGAAATTGAATATTGGGATCACGTCCCTTCCGCATTCAAATCTTCTAGCCTAGGGTGCTATAAAAAATTAAATTTAGCTTCTCTTACATCAATTGTTTGCTTTTCAAACAACTTCTAGAATTTTATTTCCCACAGTCTGGATAAGCTTCAAGATTTACGGGCCTAATGCAAGTTATCCAAACAGAACAAAAATTCAGTATATAATAGAATAAGTTGAGAGGATTAAACTTCTCAACTGATCCCACCAAGATTGATGACTAAATCCTAAGGAAAAACAAAGAGAAAAAAATGATATTTAGAGTAAAAATGAACTTACTCTGTTTAAAAATCTGATCGGGTAGAAATGTTTCTTAACTCCTCAGCAGCTACAGCGTTATATGATCCTATTCTAAAATAGACGAGGTATGGAGTAGAAATTAAAAGAAAAAATAGAATGAAGAGATAAAGAAATGGAAGAAAGAAAAGAAAGAAACCCTGCGTGGGTTTCTGTGTTTTTTTTAAAACGCTCTTACATGCCTAAAGTATAATATTTATTTTAAAATTGTATTTATAAAGTACGGTTAACCATTTTCATAAAAAAAACTTTTTTTTTTTCTAAAAACATAATTTTTGAAAAAAAACACTAGTTTAGTGAAAAATATCCAAATAACTCGGACTCTTTTCTTATATAAGAGGAATTTTTTTTTCTTATATAAGAGGAATCTTTTGTTTAAATTTCTTTAACATTAACCTAAGATGCACCTAAGTTAAAAAAACAAGAGACGTTTTATCCATACTTATGATAGCTCTTTTCAGAACCTAATTAAATTTAATTATTTCTAATTATTAGAATCTAATCATGATTGCTAAAGGATTAAAAGGAAGATTGATTTTTGGGTCATATCATTTATACTCAGACTATTTATTTATTTATTTATTTCTTCATCATGCTAGTTACTAACTTATTTTGATAATTAATTATTACATCTTTATTAGTTTGGTACATGCTAATTTGAAGAAATTAGTCCAAATCAATAATCAATAAGTTAATGATACGAATCAATTGGGTTTTGTACAGTTAATTGAATTTGTATGCACTAATTTCTTTTGATAAATTGTTATAAAACCCAATCTATTTTTAAGTTAAAATATGTTTTCTAATTATCCTTTTTATATAATATTTTTTATAACGCTTTTTGTAATATCAATTTCTATTTCATGTTTTTTCCCTTCTCTCTTGAATTTACGGATACATAACACAAATACAATTTTTTTCTTGTTTATTTCATCAAAGAAAACAGATTGACCAAGATTTAAAGGCAAAGTTGTTCCTTCCAATTTACAGAAGTTTCATACATTATATGAAAGTTTGGTGTTATAGAAGCTAGTTAAGTAGCTTATTTAATAAGAATATTAAGCTACCTTGAGTTTGAATTGATTTTTTTTCTTTTAAAAAAATATTAGTTTACGAGTTTTTATTTAATAAGTTATTAGAAGTAAAATATGACTTATAAGTTGGAATTTTTAATTTATTCTATTATTTTTTAGAAATAACAATTTACCTTCGGATGATTATAATATCTTTATTTTCAACAAATTGCATGTGCATATTTTTTTTTATGAAATATACTTTACATGATAATAATAATAAATTTATTAATTTTTTTTGACGGAAAGACGTATTTTTCAGTTTAGGTACACAATCATAGTTTGTAGCACAAAACTCAACAAATATTTAAATAAGTGGTTCAAAAACATTTCAGCATTAGCATATACTCCAAAACTTTGAACCAATTATTCATATGAAAAGCATTTTGGTCACACTTTACTTGTCATTCCAAAAAGAAAAATTGCAGAAAATTCGTCATATGAATCATGTACTTTCAAAATAAGTATGAATTTGATATGATGATCTCATCAGCATCCCAAAAGCTCAACCATTGTTGATTTCAAATTAGCAATTGAGTTTTTCTATTACAAATTAATTATACCTTTAGAATACTTTCAATCTGTGAAATAAGTCTTAAAATAATCTATATCTATGATACATGAAAAAAAAATACTAAAGCAATTTTAAATTTTGTCCAAAAATAAGCAAAGGTAAATTTAAAAGCAGAATGCATTTTTTTTTGTTCTATATATATTTTCTCTAATCATTGAGTTAAAAGACTAATTTTGCTTACCATATTATGATTATCATTGATGTGATAAGTTTTCATATAGGATTACACACAAATTCAATTACATGAACCATCTCGTTCCCCAACATGAGTGTAACATTCTACTACTTCATCGAGTTAAAAGAAAAGTATATAAATATACATATTGGAATATTAACAAAAATAGCATTTTACAGTTAAAAAGTATCATAAAATAAATTCCATTATATTTTTATGTGCAAAAATGTTATACTACTATTATATAAAAAATAATTTTTTAAAGAAAAATAAATAAGAAAAATATGATCGTAAAAATTATTTTAATTAGTCTTATTACTAAATTATGTAAGAAAATATTTTAAGGTTGTATAATTAAATTAGTCTTATTACTAAAAAATTTATACTACTATTACATAAAATTAATTTTTTAAAGAAAAATAAAATAAGAAAAAAAATATGATGGTGAAAATGATTTTAATTAGTCTTATTATTAAATTATGTAAGAAAATATTTTAAGGTTGTATAATTAAAATGGACTAACTCACTCCACTTGAGTTTACGTGAATTAATATTAAAAAGCACATATTTTCGCTTGTTGACCTTGGTCGAACTTAGAAGTGGGCTCCGAGTTGAAGCAACTTTGTTTGGTGTTAATGAACCGAAATGAAGGTGCTTTGTGATAAAGGGGGCTCCATTTATTGGTCACACTCCGACGATCAAGTCAGTAAGAGCATTCAAACTATAAAATCATATCAGTGTAGAATTCTAAAAAAAAACTTACCTTTACTCAAGGTCTTAAACCTTTTTATAGACATTCCTTCGACAATTTTATCAACAAGAATATAATTTCAACAAGAATATAATCTCAACAAGAATATAATCTCAACGACAAGAATATTTCGTTAATGTGTATCTTTATTTTTCGGGTACAATGCAACATTATTCCTAACAACTTTTATTTACATCGAAAATATATATTCGCTTAGCTACTTCAGTTATTCACCATATGGTTTTGCTTTTAATTATCTTTTCAATATAGATCGTCAATTATCTAGGCCGACCTCATGACATGTCATTGGGCTCATATTCATCAATGCCGAACTAGGTATTTCCCAAATGGACCTGTCTAACTGAGCTACTACATTTGAGTGTTTGGGACGTCTGACCAGTATAGTACATAAGATCAAAAGATCCATATAAATATTCTATAAGATCTTTTAGGACAAAATTAAGTTTTGAATTTAAAAAGTTGACTTAGGTTAAAATTAAAGAAAGTGATTAGTTTAAGGATGTGATATAATTGTTCTAAATGAAATAAAAGTGATTTTTTTTTTTTACTTAAAGTCAAGGTGGAATTAGTTTAACTAAGTTCAAGTTAAAATTATTATGATGGAAATTACTTCTTTGGATTTCAAATAAAAAAGGATATTTTATTCTAGATTAAGTTTAAAATATGATAATAGAGACTAAAGCAAAGATGTTCTAAATGAGTGACTAGAAGATGTCTTAATTAAGATTAATTTGAAAATTTATTAGTTGAAACTAAGGTAAAGATTTGTTTAACAATGATAAATCAAATTATGTTTATTCAAACAAGTTGATGATGTTTTAGGCAAGGTTGAATCAAAGATATCTTTGACAAGATTGGTTCAAAGATGATCTAGACGAGATTAAGTAAACGAGAATAAGATAAAGAAGTTTTAACCAAGATCAAGATAAGATTGAACTAAAAATGTGTTAAACAAAATGTTATTTCACTAAAGTTAGATAAAAATATGTTTGATAAAAAATTGAGCTAAAAATATCCTAACAAAAACTTAAGTAAATGTAGAGTAAAAAATTATTTTTAACAAATATCACTTTGTCATTACTTGTCAACTAAGACTAAGTTAAATATTTGTAAAAAACTAAAATATACTTTTGAAAAAATTAACACTAATAAATTGTCCACGTAAATTCTAAATTATCCCTATATTAAATAGATTAAAAGATTTTAGATCAGCATAAAATGAGTAAAAAAATTATGATGATCAATTAGTTTTACTTTGAAGAACCTAAAATCAAAGAATTTACAAACTATTTTCCAAAATATTGAAATGATTTGTGTTGGATAAGAGATTTTGTTCATCACCTAATGAGATCTTAAACTACTCTAAATATACTAACTACTTAGTTTTGTTGAATATAAATGAGAATAAGATTTTTAGTTGAAAGTAAAATGGAAGGTGATAAATGTGACGAAAGTTTTGAAGAAAAGTTATAAATGCAAATATAACATATATGTTGGATTGGTGTTATTGTCCTTTAAAATTGTACAAGACCTATTTATTGTGGTTGAAACTTAAACACTCTAATCTACTATGATTTTTCTTCCAAATAACAAACCCAAAATTTAGGATCTTTGCCAATTAATTTACACCAATTCAACGGATCCTTATACTTACATTCAACTAACTTATCCATTAATTAACCATATTCATTACTTTAATATCGAACCAGTCAAAAATTATTATGTCAACCAAATTAAGATTTAAATGATTTTTTGTTGTTGTTTCATTCATTTGTGTACTTCGCATATACGATTCTCTGTAAAAAAAATATTTTAGTTTTCAATAACAATTTTAGTTTTACTTTGCATACAATTTGTGTAGACTTGACACATTTTTTTATGTAAAGAAAAAATAATAATCAATATAATATAAGCAGTGTTTTTCTCTTCCATTAAGGTTTATATCCTTATTTTCTTTTGGCATTCTTTATTCTCTGTGAAATCTAAAGAAGATGAAAATTTTAACTTTTTGTATACACATTATCATTTTTAGGTTTCATTGTTGAAAACAACATTCATTAATTATATATTGATTAATTTTTTTTTAAACAAATTATTTTAAAAAAATACACATCCCATCCTACTCAACTATTAATATGATAATTTAATGCTCAACTTATCGTTTGAATCGTGTAAATAAACCAGAGAGACCAAAGCAGTTTTTTTTTTATATATAAGAAACCAAAGGGTTTTTTTAAAAGTATGAAAATATAAAAATGATTAGAACCTAGAAATAAAAAAAAATTGATACATATTTTTGTCACACTCATTTGCTAACATATCACTTACACTTAACAAGTATAAATAGAGATTAGGAATTAAAACAGAAATAATATTTTATCTATATTTTTTTATTAAAAGGTATACAAAATCCATAAATTTACTTGGGAGAAAAAAGTTATGCAAGTCTTCCACTATTTTTTTTTCTTTTTTAATAAATTGACTTGTTTTTACTGTCTGTATTCATTTTTTAAAATCTTATTATAAATATAAAATATTTATCACTTATGATGACTAATTTCTACTTAAAAATTCAATAGGTAATTTTTCAAGGTTTTTAATTACGATTTTTACCAACAAAATTTAAACTTGAAGTCTTATGTAAGAAATTCAAATCTAATCGGATTTGCATTAACATAATATCAGAAGAAAAAAATGCTTTACTTTATGAAGTAAAAAAATAATGAATAGACTTAATTATCATTCTTAGCTTATATAAAATTAAGTAATTTTTGTTATAATAGTACTCAACCTTAAAGGCTGTCAAAAAAACAAAGTTCAAACAAATTGGAAGCAAGAAGATAAAGAAACTTACAGACATCTCATGAATGCAGAATTAAAAGGGGTTTAAGGATTAAAACAAAAGAGATTAAAACAAAACTGTGATAAACACAATGGAACAAACAAAGACAAGGTGAGATTTTTATTTGTAGTTTTTTACTGTGCTGAGTTGATTCTATGGACTGCATTGATTAACATGGCAAGTGCTTGAGCCATAGGTGACAATGAATGGAGCTTCTCCTTAATTAGGATGTAACTGATACCGAATAAAGGTTGGGTCAAGAGCAGTGGGGCATAACATAGTGTCATTAGGTTCCTTCCCTCTGTGCAAAACATTTCACCACACACACTCTCACCGTCATTCACACTCTAGTTTATTTTCAACCCAAATCATCGCTGTTAACTAGGACTATATTTCAAAGAAGATAAACATGTGATTATCTTTCAAGTTCCTTGCCTTCTATGGGGTTGAACTGGGAGCACAGACATAACCATAACATTTCATCATTTCATGCGCAGCTGTTATTATCCTCTGCTCACCACACCCTATATAAATCCCCAAATTACGGCAACTTAAAAACCCACCAAAGTTTCCTACCGCATTCCCATTGGGTTCAGTTTTGTTTTGCAACTCATTAAAGTTAAGGCCTTTCAAGCCATTCACACTGTTGTCAGTTAATACAGAGATCTAGACATTTTAACCATTTGGGGTGTCAAGAACAACCAAAATAACTTGTGGGGTGTGAGGTTCAGCAATCTTCATCAAGTGTCACTGAATTGGTGACCCTTTGATCAAAGGGCCAAAAGGGTACCCGGGAACCTCCCCAATCGGTTGAATTTCGCCACCAAATAATGGTGTTTGGAAATAGCCTGTTTTATCCCATCCTGGGTTTTGCGTCGTTTGTGGTTTTTGTTTACATGTCTTTTGGGGGCATAAGGTTCAGCGTTTTGGAGGAAGGGCCAGAATTGAGCTTTGTGGAGAGAAACGGGACGCAGTTTGTGTTGGATGGAAAAGCGTTTTACGTAAACGGGTGGAACTCTTACTGGTTAATGGTTCAGTCGGTGGATGTTTATTCGAGATCCAAGGTTCGAGAAATGATGAAAACCGGTGCCAAGATGGGTCTCACTGTGTGTCGAACTTGGGCGTTCAACGATGGAGACTACAATGCCCTTCAAACTTCTCCTGGTCATTTCGATGAACAAGCTTTCCAGGTAATTTTTTTATGTTCCTCGTTGTTTTTCTAATTATGCAACTTATTGCTAAGACAATTTGGTAATTGTGTTTTAGTGTGCCTTTTTTAAGCTTCACTTCGGATACCGACACAATTTTTGTTTAGTTTTTGGGTGTGCGTGTGTAGAGTGTTGTTGGAAATTGCGTTTATGGTTTTCGGGGTTTTGTTTTCCCTTTTTCTTTGCGCCCTTCTATTTTTTGTTCTCTTTTCCTGAAAATTGGATTGAATGTTTATGGTTGTCTGTGTCGGTGTTTGCAAAACTGGGGATTGGCTTTGGTTCAAATTGTATCGTGGGAATTATCTTGGGTTGCGATAGTTCTAAAATATGAAACGAATCATGACATAGTTTTGTCTTTAGAGCTGAATATTATAGTTGTGCTAATGGAGATACCATTTTTATCCTTCTGCGTAGTGTTTCTGTGGTTAGTATCTAAAGCAGAATCAAATTAAATATGGTCTTTTTCGTTTATGCTGCTAAGATTGTGTTCATTGCGAAGACGACTCAATGTGAAATACGTGTTATTTTTCTTTGCCCTTTTGCCATCCTTAATCAACCAATCACATATGAAATTGTACCAAAAATGGTGTCCGTGGTGTTTCTGACTTTTGACATAAAATAATTTATTGGGACATGGCACAATTAAAAGGTTTCTGAAAGAAGCAATGCATGCTTATTTTTCAAATAGGCACAGTTCATACATCAAAACAGTCTCTTAAAGGGTTATGATGGTTGAATCTTCCCTTTCTTTATGCCTGATGAAATAATACAAATGCTTTATGTTGCATCACTGATTGCAGTTCCTTATGCTCATGTGATGATAAGTAAGTTGTTTCTAATGTAGTTTTATTTGTGAATGAAAATCACGGTGACAGGCCTTGGATTATGTGATAGCAGAAGCAAGGCAACATGGAATTAGGCTCCTTCTTAGCTTAGTGAATAATTTGCAAGCATATGGTGGGAAGAGTCAGTATGTGAAATGGGCATGGCAAGAAGGGGTAGGCTTAAGCTCCTCCAATGATTCTTTCTTCTTTGATCCATCTATCCGTACTTATTTCAAGAATTACATCAAGGTATGACATGCCTATCTTTCTTTTCTTTTCCCCCTGCATCCTGCATTTTTAGAATAAACAAAGGAGAGTGACTATTGCCACTGTTTTTAAATTAAAATTTATAGAATTTCTCTAAGTCAGAAGTTTGATAAACAAAGAAGAAAAATAGTATTTTACTTGAAAATTATTAGAATAGCAGTTGCATTGTACAAGGCACTCCCTTAGACAAGTAATTCTTGTTAGAAACATAAATATAAACTTTGAAGTAATAAAATATGTCCTCATCTAATAGTTTAAGCTTTTGACTTGTTGGTTTATGACACGGCATCAAATCAACAGAGAGAAACAGAGTTTGCACGAGGGGGAGGAGATATAATATAAATAAAGTAATGAAACATTCACGTGTGCTCATATCATAGCTTAAGCTTTGGAATAATTGGTTTGTGACAAGATTGTTCTACCATTTTACTAATTAACTGTCTGATTTTTCCACCCTACAAAGGTTCTCCTTGGTAGAATTGGATTAAGATTCCCCTCAGTTCTGAAAAATAAAACTGCATGAGATCTGAACTCAACCATTTCTTTCTTTTAATATCCGATCTTTTTAATGTATTAAGTAAAGGAAAAGTAGCATGAATTGTGAGATTGTGCAGTTCTTTCTCAAATTGTTGGAGATCCATTTCCCACCATTACAGGGGTGCAGCCTTATTGGGAAGCAAGGAACAAAATTGCCAATCCATAAGTTTTATTTTGTAATATAAATAACACATAAATAATCTCATTTCTGAGGCTTCATCTATAGCCATGATTCATGACTTTATATGAAGCTTGTATCTCCTGCTTCCCTGGATGAAAATTATCTCCTCCTTTACCTTCTAAATTGTACAAGTAACATTTGTTTTTGTGCAATGGACATTATTTTCTGGTTGTCTGCAACTCTTGAACCTGTCTTAAATCAATTAATCGTTTCCTTTGATTTTTTTTGCAGACTGTCTTGACAAGGAAGAATAGCATCACCGGCATTGAATATAGAAATGACCCCACCATTTTTGGTTGGGAATTGATTAATGAACCTCGTTGCATGTCTGATCCTTCTGGTGACACTCTACAAGTAAGTTCTAACCTGTGCTTAAGCCCCTTGAAATACTTATTAAAAACTATTCTTGCACTATCCAATTTTTAGCCCTTTTTCTCTGTGGAGGGTTAGACCAATTATGGATCTATCATAAGAAGGCCTTACCTTCCTTTGCAAGAGGTTGATTCCACAACCTGAACCTGCAGTGACCCCTAGTCACATTGCAGCAACTCCAAATTATGGTAGAATTTATAGAAAAGGACAGTTTTATTTTGATTTTTAAGTATACACTTAACTGTGGTAGAATTGCAGGGATGGATAGACGAAATGTCAAGTTTTGTCAAATTGATAGACAAGAACCATCTGTTGACTGTGGGGCTGGAAGGTTTTTATGGTCCAAATGATCCAAAAAGTTCAACTGTCAACCCTGAGCTTTGGGCATCCAGACTTGGGTCTGATTTTATTCGGAACTCCAAAATATCAAATATTGATTTCGCCTCTGTTCATATCTATCCTGATCATTGGTAAGCATTTCCTGAAAACTATGTTCTTTAGTTTTGAGCTTGCTTAATGTTCTAAGAAAAGAAACTATCACAGATCACAACCTGCAGAAGGAAGGTTTCAAGGTGATCTAATGCGATTGTCATATATGGGTGATCAACTGTTGCAGCAAGTTCTATTCAAATTTTTAGTTACACCCTCTAAAAATACATATATCCAAACCTCAATTGTGGTGATTTCATGTTTTAATATAGATTGCCTTTATTCATTCATTTTTTTCACAGGTTTCATGAGCAAGTATTCGAAGACCAACTTAAATTTGTTTCCAAGTGGATGCTTTCCCACATTGAAGATGGTGACAAAGTTTTGAAAAAGCCAGTCTTATTCTCTGAATTTGGATTATCAGAAACAAATCAGAACTTCTCATTGTCAGACAGGGAAAAAATGCACAGAACTGTTCTAGACATAATTTATAAATCTGCCAAGAGAAACAGATCTGGAGGGGGGGCTTTGGTTTGGCAATTCCTAGTCGGTGGAATGAAGGAATTTTCTGATGAATATGGGATGGTGCCATGGGAAAGTTCGTCAACCCCTTCTATATTTATTGAACAGTCTTGCAGATTGGCCAATGCAAAGGGATCAACTCAACTGGATGTAAGTTTCAAAGAATATTGTTAACAAGAACAGAGGAAAACAATGTTCCCATTATGGAAACAGAAATTGGTACAAGATATTGTTATTTTCTTGGGTCATAGGTGGGTGAGGTCTTGTACAATATCATTCTGGTTTCAACTTTTCATCACCAAATACTGTAGAGGAGTGACTAGTTGAATACATGTTATAGCTTGAACAAAGTATCATTCAAATTGTGTCATACCAAAATACCAAAATCTACAAGAAGATCCATGTAGATATCAAGGGAAAAAAAAGCTTTGTATGTAATTAAATCAAATTAAATTATCAAAATATCCGTGGATTGTATGCGGAGATTAGTGAAACCATTGCATCTAATTTCATTTTGTTTATGCTGCAAAACACCATTGTTGAACAAACCCTACACTTAGAAATTGCACAAAACCCATTCTTTTTTCTCGCAGAAAGAGACAGCATCATCCACAAAATATAATACGAAAGAGAAAAAAAAATAAAAAGCAATGTTCTTCTAATTACAACATGTATCTAACTTGAAACGCGCTTAGCCAATCTTGGTGAAGTTCTAACCCTAGGGCTCTTCTCAGCTTCACTGGCACTCTGCTTTCCATTAGGCTTTGATTTCTGCGCCGTTTCAACCACCGTCTTCTTTTCAGCACTCTTGACCAATCTCCTAGAACGAGTCAGAGTCTTCAAGGGCATTGTTTCGGGTTCATCCTTCTCCTGAGCAACCCTATCGAAATCATCGCCGAGCTTTTTGACTAAGCGGCTCTTCCGGACACGGGTTCTGGGAGGCTCAACCTCTTCTGGTTCTTCTTCTTCTTCTTCGTCCACAATGAGATCCATGTACCTTCGGCGTTTGGTCACCACCGGAGCCGGTGGAGGGGAAGGTGAGGAAGCTCTTTCGGATGGGGCAAGGACGGAATGGGCCGGGGCTGGGCTTAGGGACTGGACCTTCTCGCGCTGGGAGCGGAGCTTATGGACGTTTCCTTCGATTTTACCCTGGAGGCGGAGGCGCTTGAAGCTAAGGCCGCCCATGGACCAGTGGGCCTCTTGGGCCCAAGACATGAATGGGTCGGTGACGGGGAGTGGGGGGTCAACGCGGTGGTCGTTGAACTTGACGTCGGTGTAGATGCGAGGACGAGGGAGGCTGGTGCCGTAGAACTTGCCGGGGCCGAGAGAAACAACCATTGTAGTCGGAGATAGAGGAAGATGAAGACGGTGGTGATGGCGCGAAAATGAGTGTAGGGTTAGGTTTGTTAAATAGGGAAGGCGAGAAGGAGGTGTTCATGGCGGGAACACAACCCTTGGCGGGACAAATTCGCGCTCCCAACGTTGAAATCTTTGGGCCTTTTCGATAGATGGGCTTGGGCTTTCTCCGAAGTAACAGTTTGGTTCGTTGCCGTTAAAACATATTTAAACAGATATTATTAATAATAATTTTTTACTTATTGAATACTGTTAATAACATATTATATTTATATCAATATTATTATTATTTAAATATATATATATATATATATATATTATTACTAAGTGTATCTTATTACATCACATTCATTTTAGAAATAAATAATCCTGTTAAGATGTTTATTAACATAAAGATAAATTCAAAAAAAATCAAATGGATGCTGATAAAAAAAATAATAATCAAGTAGATGTGTGAATTCACCATTTATTCTTTTCAAAACATTTATTTTATAATATTAATAAATATATTAGGAAAATTTCCTTTTAGATTATGCATGCTAATTCAATTGTTAAGTAAGCTAAGTAAGCTTTGATAACATTAGCAATTATATCTAGGGACTTCAACGAAGATAAAAAATGTTTCTCATCGTCCTTTTCTGTTTCATTGCCTCTTTCAACTATCTACTTTGAACACATCCCGAATAATAATTACAGAGTTGGATCTAGATATAATAGAATATTACAATGTTGGGTGAGATATTGAGGTAATTTTTAAAATTTAGGGTTGAAAGAGTAAGTTTTGCGAAGTGAAAATGAGCCAGAGATTTCTCAGTGCGATTTGAAGAGGATTTGGAGTTGCAGTCACATTTTGGTGACCACTGCAACCAGTGCTATTTGGATTGGGAGTGCGAGTGTGATTTGAATTTTCGGTCTGATTTTTTTAGGTTGTTTTGTTTGGATATTGTTTTTTTTTTTTTGACTTGGTATCTATTTCGTATCATTTTTAGTCAAGTTTTCATTGGTTTCGTTTTGCTTTTTAGGATTTATAGTTTTTTTTTTTGTTGGATGTTGGGCTTTTTGAGTGTTGGACATTGAGGTTTGTTGGTGTTTTTGTTTACTATATGTTTATGGCTGCTTCTTCCTGCACTTCCATACCTTCTTGTGCCACCCCATATATTTTTTATATTCCAAAAATACCCTTTATTAATATTCTGGATTACATAATCCGGAAGTCTTTTTCTAGATCCAGAATTAGCTTCTGGATTATGTAATCCGAAAGCCTTTTGTGATTAGCTTCCGGATTTCATAATCCGGAAGTTTTTTCTATACATAAAATTAGCTTCCGAATTATGTAATCCGGAAGCCTTTTTTTCAAAGGAGTGATTAGCTTCCGGATTACATAATCCGGAAGTCTTTTCTAAATAATGAGATTGACTTCCGAA
>Ga0123342_1004038_pt1 | contig 22872 bp, 27 predicted proteins | sample Turbeawhitnodule_FD_89960 | JGI IMG/M metagenome (GOLD analysis project Ga0123342, IMG submission 89960) | Root nodule microbial communities of legume samples collected from Mexico - Turtle bean Mexico white nodule | ecosystem: Host-associated > Plants > Roots > Nodule | place: Mexico: Nepantla... | reverse complement strand
GGTTGCTTAGTGGATTTCCTCAGGGTTTCTGAGAAGACTGGATGTAGCTCTGGTTTGGAGTGAACCAGTATAAACAACTGTGTACAATCTCTCTATCCCTAACTCTTTAATTTCAGTTTGTTTATTGTTTGCTGGTATAAACAACCGATTGTTTTTTCTAGTATTACAGTTTTTTCTTGCTGTTTTGGCTAACTGAATTGCTGAATCAATTGGTTTCTGAAATAAATTCATTCTAGCTTTGAAAAGTTTGTGAAAACCCCTTTAAACAATTCACCCCCCCTCTAGTTTAAAGCCATCTTTTCTAACAGTAGAAACAACAAACAACTAGTTGTTTCAACTTTTTAACCGATTCATTTTTGTTGAAAGTTGAAAAAGGTTTTGAACAACCACTTTGCTTGCTTTGAGGGTTAAAGCCCAAACCATATTTTCCAAAAACACATGTTTGAGATGCTAACACATCTTCAAGATTTGATTTCCCTTTTGAAATTTTATCAACTGTTTTCACAAGATAAAACTTTCTTTTGTAAGGACTCACAATTTTTACAAAAACTTTAATCACATTTACAGGATGAGTTTTGATAAATCAGTTCAAGATTTTGAAATCAGCATTTGAATTATTCAAATCATTTTCCATAACTGTGATTTTCTCATTCAACCTGTTGTTTTCACTTTTCAATTGGTTATTTAAAAGGGTTAATCTTTTAGCTTCTTCATGAGTTTCTTGGAAAACATTAAGAAGTTGAAAATAATTTTCACAATTGTTGGAAGAAGTTGTACTTACTTGGTTTAATCCAGATTCTTCTTTTTCCATGAGACAAACCTCCATCTTGGCTTTTGAAGAAGATGAATATTCTTTCTTGTCTACCAAAGCACTCCTTGGATCCTTGTGATATTTCTCAAGCGTATCCCACATTTCTTTAGCTGAGATACATTCTGCAATCTTGAGCAATTCATCAAAATCTAGAGCAGAGACAATTACATTTTTTGTTATACAATCAAGGTGTTCTTTTGATGATGCAGAGTTATTTTCAGGCATACGCATATAGGCATTGTTTGAAATAACATTCCAAATTTCCTTATCTAATGATTCAATAAAGAACTTCATTCTTATGCACCAAATCGGATACTTTTTACCACAAAACAAAGGTGGTTTATTCAAAGAAGCCCCTTCCCCAAAAGACATTTTGCCAATCATCAAAAAGATTTTTCAGAAAAACAGAAACAAGGACTTGAGTAATTTTCAAGAACCTAGCTCTTGATGCCAATTGTAAGAATTGATGGTTTAAACAAGAGGGGGGTGAATTGTTTAGAGAAAGATTTTCACAAAGACTTGATTTAGAATGAATTTTTTTCAAACAATTCATATAAGCAATTCAGGAAAGCAATCAAACAATCAAACTGAAACTGTTATAAGAATTTTAACCGGTTAACACTTCGTTTTATTCGGTTGTTTATACCAGCAACATAAATGAATTATCACAAACAATTATAGAGAGTTTAAGAGAATGAGAGATTTACACAAAAGTTTTATACTGGTTCACTCACATAGAGCTACATTTAGTTCTCAGACAATCCTCTGAGTTTCACTAGTAATCACAATACAGATTACACCACACACCACAAAGAGGTGACTTTGAATCCCACAAAGCCTACTCACCCTTTTTACAACAATTCACACCTCAAGACAGAACAACCTCTGTCTTTATAGGATTTCAAACACACACAACAGTAAAAAGAAGTACTATTACAAGAAACTAAACGAGGATAGAAAACACCTGGATTTGCACAATACAACAAACTCCTATGATCAGAACTTGTTACCACAGCAAAGCTTGAACAACAATCTTACACTTTTGAAAAAATCCTTTCAAAAACAAATCTCTTTCTTTGATCTCAAATCTGTATCAATACTTGTTGTATTTGAATATATATTTTTCCTTGAAAGAGAGACTATATTTATAGCTTCGAAATGTAGCCGTTTAAGGCAGTTTTAATCACTAAATCAGTTAAAACAAGTTTTCAAAAAGTTGTTATGAAAACACACATTTAACCGGTTGAAACCACGATTTAACTGGTTGAATGAGTTAAGCAATTGCATAACTAATTCAAAAAGCAGTTTTAAAAACCTCAAGCCAGCTAAGTGACAAACAACCGATTATCTCGATGATTCAACCGATTGTTTTTCCCTTTGCTTGGAAAAACACTTTTTCTTTTTAAAACTGATTGATCAAGCTTTGTGTAGGAATTAGAACTGATCTTAACAAAGATTCCAAAACAACCTAATCTAAACCCAAACCATAAAACAACATAGCTTCAGGCTTCATGTGGATTTGAAATATCAAAGCTCCAAAGCTCAACAAAAGCAGTATAAAACTTTCACACTTGGGGGAAATGACCAAGGAAAGGGAACACACCTTTTATTACTTTGATACCAAATGTACAAAAACCCCAAGAGTTAAATGAATATAGACCTATATCATTAGTTGATGGGGTGTACAAGATTATAGCTAAAAACTTTTCAAATAGGTTGAAGAAAGTGTTGCACAAGGTCCTAAGTTATAAACATACGACTTTCACAAAGGGTAAATGGCTAATGGATAGCATAGTTGTAGCAAATGAAGGTTGGATGGAATTAGAAGGAAAAGCCAAAGTATGGTGATAGTTAGGGTAGACTTCGGAAAAACCTATGATTAAGCATATTGAGTTTCCTATATTACATGATGGGTAGCTTGAGATTCTGTCCCAAATTGATTCAGTGGATAAATGATTGTTTATATTTGGTCACAACATCTATCCTTGGAAATGGGAGCCAACATAGGATTTTACACCTAATAAAAGGCTTAGATAAGGTGAAGCCTCATTCATTTTTTTAATAGTGGTTGAAGTAGGACTAATCAGGGAAGCAATTAAGAAAACCATCACTACAATAAAATCATTAAATAACAACCAAATTTAGAGACAAAAAATAATTAGTCACTATATTGACTATATTAGATACTATTTTAGAGACTAAAAAAATTTTGGTATCTAAAATGGTTTCTATTATTAATAAAAATTTATAAAATGGTTTTTAAATTGGTGTCTAAATTAGCTACCAAAGTTTTAGTTACTAATATTTTAGATTCTAAATTAGTCTCTAAAAGACTAATAGAGATTAATTTAGAATATAAAGTAGTACCTAAAACTTTGGTAGTTAATGGTTAGATACCAATTTACAAACTATTTTATAATTTTTTATTAGTAATAGAAACAACTTTAGATACAAAATTTTTTTAATTTATAAAATTGTCTCTAATTTAGTCAATATAGTAAATAATTATTTTGGTCTCTAAAATTTAGTTTCTATTTAATGGTTTTCTTGTAGTGCATGTTACAGAGGTAAAGGTGGGAATAAAAGAGGTTGAGGTTAGTATGTTTCAGTTCATGGAAGATACATTATTCATTTCCAAGGCACAAATCCAAAATATCATGGTTATAAAGAGCATACTAAGGTGTTTTCAGTTAGTTTTATGTTTGAAGGTTAGTTTTCATAAAACTAGATTGGGGGAAATAGAATTGGAACAAACCATGCTTCAAAGGTTTTTAGTTAAGCTCAACTACAATAAAATGTTTGTACCATTTACCTACTTAGAGGTACCTGTTGGGAAAGTAGAGGAAAAGATAGTTTTGGTATCTTATGATACAGAAGGTCAAGAACAAACTTAATAAGTGGAGAGGTAAATACTTAACTTTTACAAGAAAACTAACTTTGGTTAAATCAGTCGTTACAACACTATCATTGTTCTTTGTGGCTATTTTTAAGATGGAAACACATGTAAGTGAGGAAATTAAAAGACATAAGAGGGAATTTCTATGGGACTAGGGAACAATTGGCAGGAAAATTGCAGGGGTGAGATGGGAAAAATATTTGTAATCCAAGGCAGAATGGGGGTTAAGGGTCAATGACTTAAATTTGTAACATAGCTCTCTTAGGAAAATGGAAATGGAGGTTGGGAATAGAAAAATAGGGGCTATGGAAGGACATCCAGAAATCAAAGTAAGGATGGAGAAGCCTTAATTATGGAATTGATCACAGATATGAATCATGGAGAGACTTACGAAAATTAAGTGGGAAGGGTTATAATAATAACTGGTTTGATAGTAACATATCTTGGAGTAGAGGAAAAGGAAACAAGATTATGTTCTGGGAGGATTGTTGGCTAGGTGAAACTCCACTTCTAGAAAAATATCCTAAGATGTATGCCAATTCATGATAAGGAGACTAAAGTGAGGAACATGGTTGTTTGGAAGGAGGGGATCTGAGAGTGGAATTTGAATTGGCAAAGAGAATGGTTTGAATGGGAAAATCCCATGGTGGATACTTTAATTAAAGAACTGAGGGAATGCACGATTGAAAAAGATAAGGATGTTAGTATATCTGTTATAACCTCTTTCATACGTGAACATGTAACTCAGGGTTTATAAATATCCATCTCTTTCTCTCATAATAACAAATAGAGTTTTATCTTTCTCTCTCTTGCTTCTCTTTCTTCCTCTCCAATACTCTCTCTCTCTTCCTCTATATGGTACAGAGCACCATGACTTCATCATCATCTCTCTCTGAAAATTTTTCTTCCAAAATAGAGACTTCTATGCCCTATATTTTTCACACTCCTATTCCGATAAAGCTTGATGCTGATAATTTCTTGATCTGGCGTCAACAAGTCACTGCAACCTTAAGGAGCATGGATCTTCTGCATTTCTTGGATGGGTCTTGCATGCCGTCTCGCCTCCTTGCTGCTGATGATGCCTCTCCTACGTCTGTCAACCCCAAATATCTTACATATTAGCATCAGGATCAGTCTGTTCTTGCCTGGTTATTGGCTTCCATGACAACTAGCATTCTCACACAAATGGTAGGCTTGGATTCATCGCATCAGGTGTGGAGGAAACTTCAAACTCACTATGCCTCTCAAACCAGAGCACCGATCAAGAAACACAAACAACATCTACGTGCCCCCAAGAAACATAGGTCTATTTCTACCTTTCTTCTTGATATCAAGAAAACCGTCGACAATCTTGCTGTTGTTGGATGCCCAATCTCCACAGAGGACCACATCGAAGCTATTCTTGATGGGTTGTCCGATGAATACGACCCTTTCGTCACTTCCGTTACGTCTCGCCTTGATCCATATACGGTGGATGATATAGAAGCGCTTCTTCTGGCTCAAAAGAGCCGTATTGAGAAAGCCTAACAATTTGTTGATCATCTTCTGCAGGCTAATGTTTCCACTGCTCCCACCAACATTCATCAATCTTATTCCTCTCGGACCAAGCAATTCCCTTCTCATGCCACTTTTGGTAATAGTAAACAACGCTTCTATTCCAAACAACGTTTTCCACCCTTCAAGAACTATCCCAAGATACCTCCCACTACCTCCACGACAAGAGTGCAATGTCAAATATGCGGAAAATATGGGCATTCAGTTCTACATTGTTGGCACAGGTTTGAACCATCTTCTTCATCTCAAGTCTCTGCTACCACATCTCATTTCTCATCTATTAGTGATGATGATGAACCATCGATCCTTGGCATGCCTGGTAATCCACATGATCCTTTGTGGTACCCTGATAGTGGTGCCTCTCATCACCTCACTGCTCAAAGCAATAATCTCTCAACTAAAACACCCTACACAGGTTCTGAAAAAGTCTTTATAGGTAATGGTTCAAGGTTACCTATTCATTCCATTGGTACTGCAACTTATACTGACTTATCTACACATAATACATTCTCTTTAACCAATTTGTTGCATGTTCCCTCTATTTCCAAGAATCTCTTAAGTGTTTCTCGGTTTTCTCGTGATAATTGTGTATTTTTTTAGTTTTATCCTGACATGTGTTTTGTCAAACGTCAGGGAACAAACGAGATACTCCTTCAAGGCAAACTTAAGGATGGTCTCTATGTCTTTACAAATCTTGTTCACAATACTCCCTGTTCTGCTTATGCTTCTGCTGTTTCTTCTTCTACTTACAACATTTGGCATTCTCGTTTTGGCCATGCTCAACCAAAAGTGATTCACTAAATCATGAAACATTGTAATATCCCATATACTACTACTCGGGGAATTTTGTACTGCATGTGTAATTGGAAAATCTCATCAACAGCCTTTTCATACTTCCCAAACTGTATATTCCAAACCCCTTCAACTTGTTTTCATTGATATTTGGGATCCCTCTTATACCCCTGCTACTAATGGTGCTTGCTATTACATTGCTTTTGTGGATGCTTACACTAAATATGTATGGCTTTACTTAATAGACAGCAAAGCACAAGCTCTTTTTGTTTTCCAATCTTTCAAATTATATGCGGAAAAACAAACTGGATTTTCTCTCTTAAGCATTCAAACAGATAATGCAAAGGAATTCTTGTGTTTTAAAAATTTTCTCTTCATTCATGGTATCACACATCGCTTAACTTGTCCTCATACGCATCAACAAAATGGTTCTATAGAGCGCAAACACAAGCACATAGTTGATATTGGTTTAACTTTGCTTGCTAGTTCGTCCTTACCTATGTCTTTTTGGGGATATGCTTTTACTGTTGTTGTAACTATTATAAATGTGCTACCTACTTCTGTCTTACATAACTCAAGCCCATATCAACTTCTATTTAATAAGAAACCAGATTATTCTATATATAAAATTTTTGGATGTGCCTGTTATCCGCTGCTTAGGCCATATAATAAGCATAAAATGAATTTACATTCTTCTTTATGTGGTTTCCTTGGGTATGCACCAAATCACAGAGGTTATATTTGTTTATCGCCCACGGGTCGTATATACATCACTCGTCATGTTATCTTTGGTGAACAAGTTTATCCTTATGCTCTTTCTCCTAACCCATTCATCTCTGTTTCTTCAAATAATATGAGCCATTCCTCTTCTACACCTACCCTAGAGGTGTTTCCAACTGTTCCGTAGTCTGCGCCTCCACCCACAAGCATTGATCGTCCTACCGTGTCCTGTGACCCTCTTCCCCATCAAGATGATACCTCTTCTGTTATGCCTTCACCACAGATCAGCCCACCTTTATCCCCTGTTCTCCCCTCCCGCACCAATGAACCTCAAAACACCCATAGTATGATTACTCGTGCTAAGGCTGGTGTTTTTAAACGTCGCACGTTTGTTGCACCCACTGTTTCTGGTCTACCCAAGTCCACAAAGGATGCTCTCCTTCGTCCTGAATGGTTCTCTGCCATGCAAGAAGAACTCACTGCTTTACACCATAATCACACATGGGTTCTCACGCCTCTTCCTCCTGGGGTTACACCCATAGGATGCAAATGGATTTTTAAAATCAAATACAACACTGATGGCTCGTTCCAAAGGAACAAAGCCCGTCTTGTTGCCAAAGGGTTCCATCAAGAACCAGGTTTGGATTATTTTGAAACCTTCAGCCCTGTTATTAAACTTGTTACTATTCGTCTCATTCTTACCTTAGCTTTACAACGTAACTGGTATGTAAATCAAATTGATATAAATAATGCGTTTTTATATGGGGATCTGGAAGAATCTGTATATATGGTTCAACCGCCAGGTTTTATCACTGGAAATTCCAACACAGTTTGTAAACTCAACAAAGCTATCTACGATCTGAAGCAAGCACCGAGATCATGGTTTCACATGCTAAGTACCACTCTATGCTCTCTTGGTTTCAGTTCAAACATAAGTGATACTTCTCTTTTTATTCACTTTAAAAATGATATTATCTTATTTGTGTTCATCTACGTTGATGATATTCTCATCACAGGTAATTCTACAACTATTATTCAATCTCTCATCACGGACCTTAGTAAACACTTTGGCTTAAAGAACATTGGTCGTCTCCATTACTTTCTGGGAGTTAAAGCTCATTGGACATCGGATGGCGGTTTACATCTCTCTCAAACAAAATATATTCATGATCTTCTTCACAAAGCTAATATGGGTTCTTCGAAACCGCAACCAACGCCAATGTTGTCCACCTCTTGTTTAACCAAGGATGCTACCACTGCGTTTGACGATCCTTCCCTGTATCGCTCTGTGGTTGGGTCTCTTCAATATCTGCTCATCACTCGTACATAGCTCGCTTACAATGTCAATCGGGTTTGTCAATTCATGCATAACCCTCAACATCATCACTGGAAAGCTGTCAAACGAATTTTACGTTATCTGGCAGGCACCTCTACACATGATCTTCAGCTTTGCCGTTCTTCTCATCTCTCCCTCAATGCCTTTGCAGACGCTGATTGGGGTTCTGATCCAGATGACCGGAAATCCACTTCAGGACTTGTTGTATATTTTGGTTCTAACCCCATTGCTTGGCTTTCAAAGAACCAAAAGGTTGTTTCTCATAGTTCTACAAAAGCAAAATATCCCAACATTGCTACAACTCTTGCTGAACTCAAATGGATTCAGAATTTACTAATAGAGATTCATCTTCCTCCTACCACTCCCACCATTCGAACGGACAACCTTGGTGCAGTTCTGCTTGCTTCCAATCCTACCATGCACTCTAAAACCAAACATTTCGAGTTAGACCTTTACTTTGTTAGAGATGCTCTTCAACAAAGGCAACTACATCTACTCCATGTTCCTGCAACTTTTCAAATTGCAGATATATTCACAAAACCCTTAACGGCCACCACTTTCACTGTCTTCTCGCGTAAATTAATGGTGTTAGACAAAAACAACCATTAATTTAAGGGGGGCTGTTAGTATATCTGTTATAACCTCTTTCATACGTGAACATGGAACTCAGGGTTTATAAATACCCATCTCTTTCTCTCATAATAACACATAGAGTTTTATCTTTCTCTCTCTTGCTTCTCTTTCTTCCTCTCCAATACTCTCTCTCTCTTCCTCTATAAAGGAAGATGTATGGCTTTGGAAGGACCGTGACAGTAATGTATATATAGTGAAATCAACATACAACAAAGTCTCTAATGTAATTATTGATGTAGAAGCTGGTTTGTATAATCAACTTTGGGACATTAATGTCTTACCTACAATGGTACACTTTGCATGGAGAGTGCTTATAAATAGAGTTCAAATCCGTCAAAATTTAATTAAAAGAATGGTTGGTATTACGAATCCAAAATGTGTCTTGTGCGTGGATGAAGTTGAATGTGCACAACATTTATTCTTTGGATGTTCTCTACCACGAGGTGCGGTAAATGAGTTGGTATTGTCACAACACACCATAACGTGTCAAAAGATCACTTCTGCCTGTTCTTTCTAACGGGGTTAGGGAATAAATATAATAGGGTGTGGAGATACATGTGAGTAGCCATAGTGTGTTCATAGGAATAGTGTTATGTTTAGGAATTGTGTAAGAGACGCTGATGAGGTGTTTACTCTAGCATAACTTAGGGCCTAGGTCTGGATCACAAACAAAATTCAGAAAGAATTTTTTTCCTACTTGGATTAGTGCCTATGTTCACTCCAATGCATTCAATCAATAGGGATATAAGGTAGGGATAAGTTTGCAGGAAATAGGGGGACTTACAAAGAATCATGAGAGGGAGAGACCAAGGTAGGTATAGTATTATGAAAGATACATGTTGGAAACACCCTATGTGGTGCTTAAACAAGGTCTATACTAAATGCAAAATTGGTTTCACAATCAAATTATATGTTTTGCAGCTAAAATATTGTTTTCATAACCATTAGAAAGAACACATTTTCAATAATGAAGGGACCAATGAAATTGATTTTGAGCAACTACTGAGTAAGGATTTGCAGTATGTGGGTTGGCCAACAATTCAGGATCTCTGCAATAGTCACAAGGATGATACAATGTTGGTAACAGAGTTTACTGATAAAAGGTGACCTCATCCAAGGTTACAGGGCACTGGTGTTTAACACTTTGCTTCAAGGCATATGACTGTTGTTTTACAAACTGCTAATGCTATTGGAATGTGTTTGTGTTCAATACACGACATCCTCTTCAACACTACAATTTCAACACTGCAATGTAAGGAAGAAGGGCTAGGTGTTTATCTTGGAAGGAATTCTTTGGAAGCCAGTTCTATTTTGAAATTTTCTTCACTAGTAAAGATATCAATGCAGATAATAACAAGGTGGATGAACATCTAAAGTTTCAAGTGGAACAATTAATGTAATATATGTTTTTTATTTTTTATCAGCAATAAAATTAATTAAATTAATGGGATACTTCAGGGGTACCCCAACCCGTATACAACTAACATATAAATACTTCTCCAAAAGACGAATAAGGAGCAAGCAGAAAGTTGCTTAGCCTACCTAATCACACCCAAGAACAAGTAGCCCACCATAGCAACTATTGGGCACCAAAACCCAACAGCCCAGTAGCTTAACAACAGCAAAAACACCAACAAATGCATCATGCGTTACAGTGCCACCAACCAGACGAAGAGGGACAAGAAAACCAGAAAACGGCAGCCTTGCCCTACAATCTTAACACCGTGGCGCCTTCATATTAATGCCTCCAATCTGTACTCATGTACCGCTGCCACTGAAGACAGCAACAACTATGATTGAGCGTCATTGAGGCATCATGGCAACTTGAAGGCCTTTGCACATGACTTCAGCAACACCACCCCATCTCCAGCCAGCACCTGCACAACATCTTCAGCCGTACTGTTATTCCTAACACACCAATGTCCACACCAGCATAGGGTGCCCCATCGAAACCAGCTCCTATATGTCCCGTGCTTGCTCTCAACTAAGCAAAGTGCCTCTCACCTTAGGAACCATGCCATCCCAGGATTAAACCACAAGACTCCATAGCAACCCAAAACACGGTCAAACTACAGAGTACCCTTAGCGTGGGAAAGTTGTGGAGCACCCTGACCTCTCTTCCCTGCTATGCCTATCTAAACCACACAAATTAATAAGCCTGTCTTTAATCCAGCCTTTAATCCAGCCTCCGTCCCTGCTCCATTACAATGAAAAAACCCCAGGACTCCCTCTTGCATCATCTTCCAAAAATAACCTGCAGAAAGTTACTTATAACTACTTATGCAAGTCCAAGGGTTCAACAACCAATCAGAAAAAGAGTAGGAAAAATTATTTCCTTTGTGTTTTAACCACAACCACGATTTAAGTTGAGCCTCGTGGAACACCTCTTCTTCGTCTACTACACCTCCATTGAACACCACATTATTTATATGGTCCCACAGACTCCGTACTATAGTTGTCCACATCCCTCTCCAGACCATATTTTGTTTTTGGCTGCAGGTAGTCAGAGAGAATCCCACGAAATGGGTCGCAATATCATTATGTTGGACAAACAAAATACTGATCCATCTCAAGCACCTATTCCACACTCCTTGTGCGTGTTTACATTCCATGAAGAGATGTTGACAAGACTCCTCCTCGGCCAAACATAGAGCACACATTGTGGAATTCATCACTATCCCTCTCCTACTCAAGCACAACCTTGTTGGAAGTCTGCCCAGCAACGGCCTCCAAGCCGTGAACAGCACATTAGGGAAAGTCTTCGCCTTCCAGAGGTTAATAAATTCCTCTTTTTGAGGGCCCCTTTCATGCTTAGCTAGGCACTCATATGCTGACTTTACAGAGAAACAACCAGATTCATCACTTCTCCACACCTGGGTGTCATCCTCATCCTTCCTAAAATTGACCCTGGAAATGTGGTTATCAAGCTCAGATTCCAATACCGATTCCCACTCAAATTTGTTTCTCCTCTAGGTAAGGGTACATCTCCACTCTAAATCAACCCACACTCCAGCCTATTCCACCTTCTGACCTTGGTTCAACGATAGAGAAAACAATCTAGGAAACAATGTTTTCAAATTCAGATTGCCTACCCACACGTCCTCCCAAAACCTAATTTTGCCCCCGCTCCCTATTTTCCATCCAACTTGTTCTTGAAACCATCCTTCTCCTCCTCCTTCTCTACACACCTTCAGTATGTCTCTCCACCACCAAGACTGATATTTCACAGATATATGAGGACACCTAGGATTCAGGCCATACTTTGAATCCAAAATTTCCTTCCATCTCCCTTTGTCATCAGAAATACTCCTCCATTTCCACTTAGCCAGCAACGCATAGTTAAACTTTCTAATGTCTCTAATGCCCAACCCTCCTTCCTCTTTCGGTTTACATATGTCTTTCTAACTTATCCAAGAGACAGGCCTGTTCTCCTTACCCCAACCCCACAAAAATCTCCTCTGGATTCTAATTATACTCTTACAAACCACCTCCGGAGGTTTAAACAGGGACAGATAGAAGAGCGGGATTGCAGACAGGACGGACTTGATAAGGCAAAGCCTTCCTACCATAGACAGAAATCTCCCTTTCCAAACATTGAGCCTAGATTTTAGTTTATTCAGGACAGGCTCCCAGAACTTTTTCCTTCTCGGGTTACCCCCCACTTCAAGCCCCAGGTAGATAAAAGGTACCTCCATCTGTGAACAATTTAAGGTCTTCGTGTAACAATCCATATTACTCTTCCGGACATTAATACCTGAAAAGCTTGGACTTATGGAAATTGATCTTCAACCCCGAGGCTACCTCAAACCCCCTAAGAAGAGCCTTTAGGGTAAACACATTAGAATAGGCGTCCTGGCATAAGAACAATGTGTCATCAGCAAACTGAAGAATACAAAGCTCTACTTCTTTACTACCAATATTTAGGCCCGAGTAAAGATTGGCCTTCATAGCTTGCCTAACTAGCCCTGCAAGCCCTTCAGCTACCACTAAAAATAGGAAAGGAGCAGGGGGATCACCCTGCCTTAACCCCCTTGACGGATGGAACTCCTCCGTAGGGCAACCATTAACCAACACAGATACAGTTGCACTGGCTAGGCATCCTTTAATCCACATTATCCATTTACTATGAAATCCCATTCTATGTAGCATGTCATAGAGGTAGTCCCATCTAACTGAATCATAAGCTTTTTCGAAATCCACCTTTAAACATAGCCCACTCATCCAACGCCTCCTAAGATCCTCTAACACCTCGTTGGCTGTTAGAACACTATCAAGTATGCCTCTGTCCTTAACGAAAGCTGATTGACACTCATCAATAACTGCAGGTAACACCTTCTTCATCCTCTCTGCCAACACCTTAGAGATGATTTTGTACATCACCCCCACTAGGGAAATAGGTCTGTATTGTTCCAATTTAACAGGATCCCTTACTTTTGGAATGAGCGCTACAAAAGAAGCATTACAGCCCTTTAGGATGCACCCAAATTTATGAAAGATGACCATCGCTTCCACTATCACCTCTTTAAAAACTTCCCAGCTCTCCTTAACAAAATTCAGGTTAAAACCGTCAGGTTCTGGGCTCTTGGACTCATCACAAAGCCACACAGCATCCCTAACTTCTTCCTCTGAGAAGGCCTTGATCAGACCCAAATTGTCCTCATAAGATAGGGACTTGAATTCGACATTATCAAGTCTAACACCGAAGTCTTTCGTAGCCTTAAATCTATTTTCAAAGAGCTTCTTCGCTTCAAAGCGCTCAGTGCTAGGTTCCTCACTCCACAGTCCCCCTACCTCCACCCCCTTTACATCATTTCTGAGCCTTTTCCATCTCAGAGACGAGTGGTAGAATCTTGTGCAAGAGTCCCCGTTCTTAAACCAACTAGTTCTAGCCTTCTGGCAAAGAAGAGACTCCATCTTCTTGTCCATTTCCCTCAGCTGACTCACCAGCTCAGCCCTTTTCAACCTATCATCTTCCCTTAAATCATCCAGACAATCTTTGCAATCCAAATCCTCTATTTCCTGCAAAATTGTTCTCTTTTGGGTTTGGATATTACCAAACGCATCCCTATTCCAGATTTTGAGATCACCCTTCAGCCTCTTCAGCTTCTCCTTGAATGTCACAAAAGCATTCCCCTCAACAGGGTAAGATAACCATTTTCCTTTCACCATCTCTCGGAAGCCCCTCTCCAAAAACCAAGCATCAATAGAGCGAAAAGGTTTAGGCCCCCAATCCTTCTCCACTGACTTCACCACTATTGCACAATGATCAGAGACTTCCCTTTGCTTAACATATTGTTTACTCATGGGCCATTTTACCAACCACTCCTCAGAGACTAGCACTCTGTCTATTCTGCTTTTTGCCGAGCCATTAGCCTTGAACCACGTATAATTCTTACCCACAATTGGTAAGTCCAGGAGTAGATTGGTATCAATGAAAGAATTGAAGCCTACGATCTCACTAGAATGGTCAACTCCCACCCTTGTCCCCTTCCTTTCACTACGACATCTGACGGCGTTGAAATCACCACAAAAATACCAAACCTTTTCTTGTGATGCCAATTTAACATTTGATAGTTCCTCCTAAAGAATCTTCTTATCATTTAGAGTGCAGGCAGCATACACATTTACCATAACACAGCTAATATTGGATTTTATATGAACTCCAAAAATAGCTATGAAACCTTTCCCCATCATATGACTACTGTAACTAAACGATTCTTCATTCCACATAGAGAGCAAGCTTCCATATCCGTTTTCTCCTTCATTGTGCACCCACCCAACTCTATTGTTTCTCCAAACTGAAAAACATTTTGCCTCCGTAACAGCCTTTGTTTTAGTCTCTTGAATGCACACAAAATCAGCCCCTTCGCTAGCTATAACATGACACATATACCTTGATTTAATAGACCCCCCCCACCCCCCAACCTCTAATATTTAAATTGACAACTATCATTAGACAACAATCTTCCCACTCGACTTAGCACCCCCCAATACCTCTTCATCACGTACCTCCATTCGCCCAAATTCCTCTGAAACCTCCTTCTCTTCCCCCCTACATTTCAGACCAGCTTGTTTTCCAACTTCCCACAGCCTAGCAGGTTCGTCCACCTTCACAGGATCACACCACCTTGAGTTGCAGTTTCTGATAGCCGTATCTGAGATTGAGATAGACGACTGACCCTCTCTGGAGCATGGTAACAGCCCACCTTGGAGGTGTTTCACACTTAATCTTGTCGACCTCCTCAGCTGTGGGCACGAATCTCCCAATTCCGCAATCCCTTTCTTCTTACGCCTTCGCGGTGGGGAGTTTGAGCTGCTTTTCATCCTTGCTCCATCCACAACACGGTATGGAGAAGACATCTCCCCATCGATACCTTCTTCAGCACAAATTAGACCTGTGCAACGAAAAGGCTGGTCTTTGCTTGCCACCGTCTTAGATAACAGGCCATTCTCTGACGTTTGGATTCCAGCATGGCCATTAACTGGGGAAACTGTTACGTCTTTCTGCCCAGCACTCTTCACCGTAGCTGTATCGACCACAACTCCTCTGTTTCCTTCTACGTGACTGCCTGGGCCCCTTGGCCCAACTAACTCTTTCAAAAAAGAGTCGTTACACCCTGCACAATCTTCTTCCTAATGGGCTTGAGAGTTAGGTCCACCCTTGCTGGAATGGGCCACAAAATTATTCGCCCGGCCCACTACCTTGGATGGCAGAAATTGAGTAGATAAACACTCAACATCTATTACTGTTTTAGTCGCCTCATATAGAATATGGTTACTACAACTAGCACCTCCACCGACTTGGTCAGAGAATTGAGCAGAAAAACTTCCATCTTGTTCCTGAAGTACTTGTCTGGCATTACTCGAAACAACAATCCTGCCTTTCCCTAGTCCTCCTTTTCCAAGTTCCAAAATCGGAAAAGTTGAGTTCTCCCGAGGATGTTCACCTTCCCCTGCCTTTTCTCCTCCGTCCTCCTCCCCCGCTAACCGTCGATCATCACCAGAATTAAACCGATTCTGCTCCTCACCACTCCTCACAGAAAAAGCAGTTTCTTCAACGTACGTTTCAGAGGATGAGACGCTATCGGAGGAGTCATCCCAATGAGAAATTTCCTTACATCCCCATCCAAGACAATCATTGGGTTCCTCCTCAACTAGAACACTACAAAGATGGTCATTAATCTGCACTTTTCTTGCCCATCTAGCACTTATGCCATTCTGGACCCTGACTTGCACCCTAGCGTATTCTAAGACCTCCCAAGTGAGGGTAGCTTCATCTACAAAAATCACCGCTGCCTCCCTTGAGAGAACTCCCATCACTTTCGCTAAGCATTCCTTGTTCCACATAGGTAGAGGCAACCCATAACACCTCACCGAGATGATTCTATGGCTAGCTCTGCTACTAAACGACCAGGGGCTAACACTAGAGAACATACTCTCTAACCACCTTTTATTTAGCTTCATTATATTCTCCATAGCTTCCCCTTCTCTTGGAGTGAGCAGAACCAAATTGTCACCCATAAATCTTGCCCTCACCATTGACATACCCCCCTTAACCAGTTCCTCTCCCAACTTATCAAAGTCACAACCTTCAACAAGTTTCCCTACAAAACTGTTCGACATCCACTGTGGGATATTTTAAGGTGCTTTAACAGAGGGCCCCCTCCATTGATCCTGAGATGCTCCCATGACAACTTCGGCAAAATTCCTGGTCCTATTCTTCTCCACCCATATCTCCTTCCTTCTCTGCGAGCCTTTTCCTTCCTCCTCCTTGAAATGACTTGCTTCCTTTTGGCTCTCCATGCGCTGCATCCTTAGAGTTCTTCGTTCTGCCACATTAGATTTTGACTGAACCCTCCGATACTTTGGGATATTCACGTGAAGCTTTCTATTACCAATATAAATCTGGTCCAGTTCACCTTCCAACCGCCTCACATTTTTTTCCTCAAGGAATCTCACAAAGCCAAACCTCCTTCCCCACTTATTAAGTCTACGAGATATGAAAACCTCCTTCACTCTTGCCCATTTTTGAAATACCTTAACCATGTCCATTTCTCCATAACCGTGTGGAAAGTTCGAAAAAAAGAGGGAAACATGACTTAGCGAAACATGTGAGAAGTCATTATTAATGTAATATATGTATTTTAGCAAAACATGGCTTTTTTGGCTAGAGGCATGGTGCTTTTGGTGGAGCAGGTCCTCTATGTTGATTATGTTCCAACCTAGTAACAATGTATACTTGAATATATTTTGTTTAATTTTTATATACGAGTTAGTTCCTCCTCATTCAATATATTTTTTATTGTCCGTAGAAAAATATTCAATTCAAAACTATATCAAATCTCGTACAAGTATCCACACTACTAAAACTAGTAAAGTTACAGCAATTATAGTATAGTTATTCAATTGTCTATATGTAAAACCAAACAACAATATTTTGAACGGTAATTAAAATCTTGATTATATGAATTTGAATTTTAACTTTTTTTCTTTATATGTTGGAGATCCTACATCGACTAGAGATGAGAATAAAGTGAGTGCAAACCTCATCTCATGAGCCGGTTTTATGGGGTTCAGTTGGGCTTAAAGTCGACTTTGTAATATGGTATCAGAGTCATTTAAAGTCTATCCTATGGAGTGTTTGTTGGACTTATCGTGCCACTTGTTATCAGGCCGTTATCGGACCACCCATAATATGTTATTCCACGCACGAGCTGTTATTATATATAAGGACAATTCATTATATAAAAGATATATAAGTGGGTACAAACCTCACATCATGAACTGGTTTTATGAAGTTGAATTAAACTTAAAGTTCATTTTATAATATTATATACTCAAGTTGAAAAAAATATGTCACTAATCCGAACCAAAAGAATTTTCTACCAATTACTTATTTTAACTCGTACAAATAAAAATTCATTTATTTGATAAAGTATGTATATTGAAAAATAATTTTGTATTAATAAAAAATAAACGGAGCATGTAAAATATACTCCAAACTTATACATGTTGAAAAGTAATATTTAAAAAAATAATAATAATCATCTTAAAGTAATATTGGGACAAATTGTTGAAGCTTTGAGAACGCAAATGGAGGCACTATATATGACAGAGCTAGCACGTTTACTTTACTTGACAATAAATTTATGAGGATAAAGATAGAATATGCCAAAACTAATGGGATCGTAAACGTAAAATAAGGACAAGTCATAAATTTGATAACAATTTTTTCACCGAGGGATAGAACGATCTGGACAGTGGGACGTGGAAAAACGTTGGTGTTGAATGTTAATGATGTGGTCATTATTGGTTAGTGGGTTAGGTTGCTACTTTTTCTACTAAGTTCAAATTCCACAAAATAATTGCCCTTTTGGTCCACCCAAAGAAAGGGCAACTAATTGTAACCCTTACGTTAGGTAATTAAAAGGGTTATCTAGTTGTTTGAAAATTGTTTCAACATGCATGTGTGTCAATGTTGTTATGCTAAAATATGTCGTACGTGGCCACTTGCACAAATCTAAATCCCATCTTAATATTGTTCCGTGACAACATAACACTATTCTTCTTACTTGCTGCATGCCAGTGTGAGTTTTTTCTTTCCCAAACATGACCAATACAATCACTTGGATACTAAATGGAATTCTGGATTCCACTATATACCACTATGCATATAATTGGGATATTGCTTTTCTTTCCACAGTTTTTTCGACTTATTCTTACAAAATTAATAATAAGATATATGTGATGAGAAATGTATGAATAATGTTAAGGTGATTTTATCTCAAAACAGTATGGGACTGTCTTTCTGGATGCAATTAAAGAAGAATCTCTTGGTGGGTCTTGTTTCATTGGTTGTAGAGAAAACTCGTTTCTACCATGGAGAGTTTCATATCTGAACAGTTTTTTTTTTAGGAAATTAGGAAGTACTTACTAAGATCCTAATGTCTAGTATTTGACTCCGTTTGATGGGCTCATTTATGTTTTTTTTGTTTCTCTAGTATTTTTTTTTTACATTTCAATAGGTGTACATCAATTCATGCTTCTTAAGCCTTCTTAGATTTCTATAGGTTTTTACTCTAAATTATTTTTCTGAAAGTATGAGTTTGGCCTTGGTTTCCAAAATACTTAATCTCATTTTTTTATAACGGTATTTTTTAAATATTTTAATTTATTTAATTTATTTTTATTGATAAAAAATATTAAGACTTTTTTATTTTTATATGATGACTTTTTTATATTTGTTTTCCTACGCTAATTAAATATATTTATTAATTAAAAAATATATGGATAAGTCTTATTAAATGATTTTTTATTAATTTAATTTTATAAATTTATGTTTATGGTGAAAATTGTCACCCACTTATATATTATAATCTACATTATTTTTAGTTGATGTGAGATCTCTAATATATCATCTCACACAAAAGAATGAACATCTCAAACGTAAGATTAGATATTCAAGAGTGGTCTATTACGAGCTCAATAATAATAGTGCAATATTGCCGAATAACTTAACTAGGATAAACTTTCAGTGACTCTAATGTCATCTTAAAAAGTGGATTTATACTTAACTCACATTCACAAAAACAACTTATAATTTAACCACACGTACATATCGTATGTAGGACAAGATATATTTGTAGTAGGTAGTCTAATAGTGGCTGACACGATAAAACTTACAAACCTTATTGAATACCATATTAGGAAGGGAATGTAATCCAAATTCATTCTTCAAAATCAACTTATAAGATGAGGATTACCTCCACTATATTAGTGTAAATTAATTTTATCTCTAGTGGGTGTAAGATCTTCAACAAATTTGATAACAATGAGAATTAAAAAAGTTGTAAAAATACATTATTTTTAAATTTGTAAATTCAAAATATATAACTTTAATCTTGTACGTATAATTGCATAACCATCTCATTCCTTTCACTTGTATGTTTAAAGTTTTTTTTGGATGATGTAACTTTCTTTTAATAATATTAACAAATTTTTTCATGCTTTCTTTATGAAAATAATTAAATACTTTTAAAATATTCCTCTTACTATGTTGGTTGTGGGCACACTAATGCTTTGTTGAAACACTTATAATTGAACGATTTTTATCAAAAATACACGAATAACATTTTCTTTTAAATCTCATTTTATATTTTTTTATTTAAAATTAACAGTTATATTACAAATATGCAGCAGTTTACATTGCTTCTTATTTCTCAATTTATGTAGATATTCATATTAAATAAATAACACCACTAAAACTAACAAAGAGTTAGGAGAAAGAGAATCATAATCTTTTGTTAAGATTTGAATTTTCGAAATGTCTATATCAAATATTGAAGACTGTTTATAATTTCCTTCTTAAAAAAAAAAAACAGATATTTGAAGAAAAAAATAGCACCATTAAAAAAAATCCAATACTTTTCATATTAGCCACAAGCACCAAGTGTTAAGGAGCAATATCCACCATGAATATTCCAGTTAACTCGAATATTTTACTTGTACACAAGATAAAGAGGATTGCGACCAATTGATACCACAAAATTCACATTTCACATCAAAATCAAATGGTTGTTTTTGTTTTAATAGTTTTATGATTTGTGACACTAAAAAAATAGAATTTAAAGTTTTGATTGTCGTAGAATTTATTTTAAATATAACAATAATAACAACAATAATTAACGTATATATTTTTTATTAAATAAATAGGGCTAATTTTAACTGGTGTCTTGTTCCATTTGCAACTCAATTATTTTTCTTTTAGTTTTTTATTTTATTTTACTTCTCTTGTTATTTTATATTCTCTATTAATGTAACATTCTTTATAATCGTGTTTCTAATGATTGAGTGATTTATTTATTACACATGTTAACGTAACATTCTTTATTACAGTCGGGCCTTTTTAAATTTCTTGTTTCTATTTTGAGTTTACTGTATATAAATTTAATAAAATTAAGATTTCAGTAGGATAAATTTGTCCATAACTATTTATAAAAAAAAAAAAAAAATGAAATAAGTTTTCCTAGAAAAGAAAATACAAATGAAATAATTTTTCCTATAAAAGAAAATGATCTTATATATAAAATTTAAAACCAGTTTTTTAAAGAATAAATAAGTTATTTTTACAAATTAATCTAACTTATACATCAAATTTCTTCCACTTCTACAAAAGAGCGCGTTTACTAATTGAGACGGTGTACACGTTTTTAATAGGTATTTATAAAAATTGCTATCATGCTATATCAAAAGTTGGATAATGATTTAAGATTGTGATATAAGATATAAACGTGTATTCATGATAGCGGTATAAATTCAAATACGTATTGAAATGTCACTACCATAAAAGGGTACACTTTTTATTATTTACTTTGAATTGTTTTAGTTTCTTTTTCCTTTGTATTTGATTCACCTAATTGTTTTCCTTTCTTATCATAACTCTACTACTCACGTGTATTTTAAATATATTACATGTTAATAAATATTTTTTTAATAAACATACCTGATAATTATTAAAGACTAAATATATTTTAATTATCTTAATTATTAATATAGTTCAAACAAATATTGAATTAAAAAGAAAATCGATCAATATAACAACTCTATATAATATATATATATATATATATATCAGTTGTTAAAATAATAATAATCCATAAAAATAATAATAAAGAAAATTATTTTAAATTATTACACTTTTTTTATATATTTTTTATAAAGATTACTCTTTTAATTTTATTATTATTTAAATTTATATTGATGATATTATATTTGGTGTTTTTAATAAACATTTTTGTGAGGAGTTTTTTTTAGAATTAACTTGAAAAAAAAGTATGATAAATGAGCTAAGATTCTTTTTAGATTTACAAATCAAACTAAAAGTAGATAATATTTTTGAAATATAATATGTTACGTTGGATCTAGTGTTTATTATTAAGCTGAAAGTTATAGTTAATAGTGAATGTGTAATTTTTTCTACTTAAGATTGTATCAACTTAAACGTCATGCTTTGATTGGTACTTAGTTCACATAACCTACATCACGAGACAATGATGCAACCTGCAATATGTTACTCTCCTTAATATCAATCGTATCTTCTGGAAGTAAGGTATGTATGACAATTTCTACAAGAAGATAGGATCCAACTCATCATATGTTGATTAGTAAAGGGGATAATATTTCAAGGCAAGCATTTTTTAGATCATTAACATTCGTCAAATGCAACTTGGCCTAAGCTAAACTGTTAAAGAAGTCATTGTGCTTGATCTAGAGAAAATCAAGAATCATTATCTAGTGAATTTTGAGTCTCATCACTTGGGGTATTTGAAAGATTTGTTTTTGTGGAAGCCAAGATAAGTTTCCTTTAAGGTGATCAAAACACAAGGATCAAGAAGAAGAAGATACAATAATCTTTTATGGGAAGAGCTTCTAGCTTCCCATCGCAACATTCTAAGAGTTTAATGAGTAGTAAACAATTGGAAGAAGCTAAAGCTAAGCCTTTTAATGGGTCCAAATCAGCTAGAATCATTTTTCCTCTAAAGAAGCAAATAACTTTCTTTATAAGGGGACATAAGAGGAAGTAAGAAAGCATACTATGTTAGAATAAATGGCTTTAAACTAGAGGGGGGAGGGGTGAATTGTTTAAAGAGAATTTTAGTAAACTTTTAAAACAAGAATGAATTTATCTCAGGAAATAATTGATTCAGAAATTCAGTTCGCCAAAACAACAAGCAAAAGCTGCAATACCAGAAAAACAATCGGTTGTTTCACAGAAACAATCGGTTGTTTATACCAGCAAATAACAAATAAAACTGAATTTAAAGAGTTAGAGATAGAGAGATTGTACACAGTTGTTTATACTGGTTCACTCCAAACCCAGAGCTACATCCAGTCTTCTTAGAACCCTGAGGAAATCCACTAAGCAACCACACCTTGATCACTTATACAACAACCAAGAGAATGACCTTGAATACCTCAAGAAACACACTCTCCTTGGTCAACACAACAACACCAAGATTGTTGATCTTGATCCCCTCAAGAACACACAACCAATCTTAGCAAACACAGAAACGAAACTTGTCTTTACAGAGAGTACAAGGATTACACTTGTTACAGAAGATAATCTGAAAT
>Ga0123342_1004037_pt1 | contig 22876 bp, 11 predicted proteins | sample Turbeawhitnodule_FD_89960 | JGI IMG/M metagenome (GOLD analysis project Ga0123342, IMG submission 89960) | Root nodule microbial communities of legume samples collected from Mexico - Turtle bean Mexico white nodule | ecosystem: Host-associated > Plants > Roots > Nodule | place: Mexico: Nepantla... | reverse complement strand
TGAACATTATTATGTGTGCTTTAATTTTCAATGAAATGAATGGATGATTATAACTTTATACATTATTTTATTTTATTATGAAAAAGTGGTGGTTAAATTTTATAATTGTATAAAACAAATTATAAAAAAGATTATAAAAAAGTGGTGGTTAAATTTTATTTATTCATAATTAAAATTACGTCAGTTAAAACCGCTATTACTTACGTATATTATGGCGTCAAAATCTTCTTCAATGAATGTAAATTGCGACAATTATAACTGACACTACTTACGTATATTATGACGCCAGAATATTTTTCAATGAATGTAAATTGCGACAGTTATAACTGACACTACTTACATATAAAAACCGTCACTACTTACACTATGTTTAAAGTGGCGGGTGTTGTGACGGGTAGCGTAAAACCGCCACATTAAACTTTGTGGCGGCCAGTTCTATGGTGGTTTGGCAAACCGCCACAAACGTATGTTGTGGCGGTTATAAACGTCAATTTATACGAAAATAATCGCCACAATATACACTTTTTTTGGTAGTGAATATCTAAAATTAAAAATATGCATTGTTAAGGATCGAGCACCCCAAACTTAGTATCAATATGTTAAACATATAACAATCAAGGATATAAAAATCACAACAAAAATATCAATAAAATTATATTCATATTTGAACTAAATTTTTTAAGTTTAATTTGTAGTCCTTCAAATTTTAATGAATTTTAGATATTGATTTAACTAAAGACAAATAAATAAATTCTACTAATCTTTATTTAGTTAAATTTGTAATCAAATATAAAGCATCATTTTTATCTTTACTTTAATATTAAATTAAAATCTTAATTTTTCAACTAAAATACAAATTTTAATTCCAATATTAATATTAAATTAATAAAAATTTAAATTCTATTTTAAAAACTAATATTAATATTAAAATTAAATTTACAAGGTTTAAAAATGTAAATAAAATAATAAAGTAAATGAGTTTGTGATTGTTGTGCATAAAAATAAAGGGTTATGATATTTTGATAACCCTACTCCACCCTAAAACAATAATAAATATTAATATTTGTAAAAAGAAAAAGAAAAATCCTCCTTAATGAAAATACAAGCAAAATGCAAAATGTTAAAAAAAAATCAAAATTAACAAAATTATAAATTTTTATAAATGATTAAAATATTAATATTTATTGCGTTGTAAGGTGGAACACAATTGTCAAATAAACCTTTAAAAAATACAATAAACAATAGAAAATACTACGAATAGGTTGAGACTTAAGTTCATTCAATGAATTTTTCATCCGTTGCTATATATATATATATATATATATATATATATATTTATTGATCAAACACGTATCAATCAATTCAATATAAACTTATTAATGAAACATGTGTGCTTTAAGTCATTCATGACATTACTCATCTTAATGCATCTACTTATAAGATTTTTAAGTGTTTTCCCTCTTGAATTAAGCATATAAGAGGTTGTTCAAATAATGCAAAATAAATAAAACCTCAAACTAAATGACGTAATTGAATTATCAACACATATTAAAAAATAATTTTCATAACAAAAATTTAAATTTAAAAAAGACTAAACCGTCTAGCACAACATGTTACAGATTGAAGAACAAAACCTTAATTGCATAGAATCTCAAAATCCATGACAAAATCACAAGAGAATCAACCGAAAAAGGTTTAGTTTTTCATGCAAAGACAAAGTGAAATAAATACAAAGAATAAAATAAGAAAACATTTTGTTCTATGAACGTCTCCCAAAATGGGATTTTATGATTTTTGTTTAAAAACGTGTGTGTATTTATAAATCTCTTTTGTTCCATAGATTTCATAATTATATTGTATCTTATATATTGTTTGTTTTTATTTCTTAGTTTTCAATTTCCCATAATTCTTGAATTTGTTTTCAGTTTTGTTGCAAATTGTTTTTCTTCTTTTCTTTTACAAATAATTTGCTTCCAATTTTGTTGTTGAAATATTTTAGATTTTATTCTTTAATTTTTTTACTGAGATTTTGTTCCTAGTTTTGATTCATGGAAACCCAACCGTAGAATCTCTATCGGACTTATGTATTAGTGCAGCATTTCTTTTTATCCGACGATCTAGTCTAAGACATTTACATTAGACCACATGGTATCTGAGTCATTTTGAGTCTATCCTAGCGAGTATTTGTTGGGCTAATCAAGCCACCTGCGATCGGGTCGTTATCGGACCACCCATCATATGTTATCCCACGCACGAGTTGTCACTCTCAACGTGAGGGGGTGTTGGAAATTCTACATTGACTAAAGATGAGGACATTTCATTGTATATAAGTGCGTGCTAACCTCAATCTTATGAGTCGGTTTTATGGGTTTGAGTTAGGCTTAAAATCCACTTTGTAATAGACTTTTTCTACATATTTGTCTTCATTAAACTTCTTTATGTTGTTGAGGTGTTTTTTCATCTAAGTCTTAAAAGATGAATTGTTGGACAATATACTCCGCATAACAGTTAGACCATTTAAAAGAGATTAAATCATCTAGTATGACTAAAAATAAAATATTTAACAAAAATAACATTTAAAACCCAAATAAAATTAACTATATAAATATTATATAAGTAATAAATTTATTCATAATTACAATTTAAAAAAATTATAATTAAATATTTTTAGTGTAACTGAAATTATGTTCCTCATCATATATAAATATTTAAAAAATAAAATTATGACATAATAAATATATATATATATAATACTTTTTATCAGTTTTTTTTCTTAAAATATTTTGATTTGAGTAATTTTATCATGTTATAATGAGAGTTTTGTTAACTCTAATTTTTTAATATTTATAAAAATATTAAAAAATGTTTTAATGTTATAAAAAACATTTAATATTTTGAAATAAAAAGCATTTAATAACATTAAATGTTTTGAAAAAAACATTCAATACTTTTTTTTCATAAATATTTAAAGATATGATTTGTATGCAATGTGAATATATATATTTTTGCATTATTAATTAATTAAAAAAATATAAGTATAACTCTTACAATAAATTATGATTATTGCATTAATTTCTAACATTGAGCTTATTAATGTTTTCTAATGATGGACTTTTTATATTTACAATTTATTATTTAATGACTTATTTAAATTTATGTATCATTTTAACTTTTAATATATATTGGAGACTTATTTACTCTTTTCCTATAAACATTATACTTAATTGTAAAATTACTTTTTTTTTCTAGTTCATCTCCTTCCAAGTAACTTCGCCAGAACCAATACTCCTTCACTGCTAATATTGCATTGATTTCTACAACAAAATAATAATACTAACTTAAATAGTAATATTAACTTAAATAGCAATATTAACTGAAATAATAATAATAATAAATATTAGTAATAATAAAATTTTTAATACTGCATTTATATATTAAATTTAAAATTAACATGCTTATTAATATATAAAACAATAAAAAATTATTATAATAATTAAATTCTAACTGAATAATGTGAATGATCTATCTAACTTCTTTTCGTTCAGATTGTTTTTCTGTTTTTATCCTAACAAATTCAACAACCAACTTGTTTGAAATCATAAGAAAAATTCATTTGGTATTGTTTGAAAATAATTCACATAAATATATATAAATATATATAGTTAAGATTGTGATGAGGAAAAAAATATCTTCTAAATTTGAATAAATTTGGTGATATCAGTGTTTAACCATTTGAGAGAGAATAAAAAAATTAATAGTGAAAATTCAAATAAAATAAAATAAAAGACTTAAGAAAATAAGCTTTTTAAGTTATTTAATAAACTAAAATTAAAAGTGTGTTATATTAATTTAACATGGGAAAGAAACTATGTGAATATATACATACTAATAGTCTTTATACCTTTAATGTGGATATTATTCATTAAAATTGAAATCATTCCTACAAACTAAAAGATGAGTACAATTTTATTTGACATCCTTAAATAACAAATTGTAACTAGTGAGATGAATAATTACAATATAATTTCTATATTATAAATTTTAACAAAAAACATTTTTTCATTAGTATTTTTTTTTTACATAATTTGTATAACTTCAATATAGATTTTAGTCACATTTTTTCATTTTAATAATTATTATAATAATTACAAATATTTTTTATTATTGTAAACAAATTATAACCCTTTTTTAATATTTAACAATTTTAATGTAATCCTAGATTTATTTTTTCTTATTTATCTTTATTAACTATGATGAATATTTGTGTTTTGAAACAAAGAATAATGAAAAAGTAATAAATAATTAATATTAAAAGTTAATTTAATTTGTAACTAGATTTTTTTTTTAAATAATTAAATCTATTGGTGTATTTAATTATGTTTTAAATTAGAGGAAGTAACATTTAACATTGTAATTAATGGAGTTATATATTAATTTTTAATTTTTTTTATTGAAATGTGTTGATATGATATAAAATTTAAAATCTTTGAGTTATATAAAAAATTATATTTTATTTCAAAAGTAACTCTTTTTTTCAAAATATAAGTTTGAAAAAAATATTATTAAAATAAGTTTGACCAAATTCCACAATAATATATTAAAAATAATGTAATATAAAAATCAAAAAAAGAAAATTAAGACATTTTTATGATTCAAAAACTATGAGGCTCGGATATTCCTCTTAAATGGCGTGACACGTATCCGACAATGACACTGTAGGACACGTATTGGTGAAGTGTACAATTCAAAAAATATTTGTTGGATTTCTGACAATTCTAGCACGATTCTAACACAATTTTAAAAATAATAAATACATTAATTTTTAAAAACTCAAATTTATTGTATGATTATAAAAATAAGGAACAAATAATTTTGAATTAGCCCTGAAAAACATCATTTTGTTAAAAAAAACTGAAACATATGCAAATAAATCTTTATTGTCAATTTATATAATTCATAATTATAATATATATATATATATATATATATATATATATTCTCGTGTTTTACATTTTAAAGATTATACTATCTTTGTGTTTTTGTCCGTGTCATATCAATGTCAGCATCAGTATCTGTGTTACATAATTCATAAATAACGCGAGAATATTATAAACAATTAAAATGAAAAAAACAAAGAAACCATGTTTTATGAAAAAAAAAATATTGAAAGCTTTAATGGGAATTAAAAATAAATTCAAATGTATTACTTAGTTTTTAAATATTATATCATCAATAAAAATATTCAAACTTATATTTTAATTATGTTAATGTAATGTAATTATTTTTAAATTTTTAGAATTAACTTTTCATTTTGTAGCATGTTTAAGTAATTGTATTTTTATTTAGTTTTGTACATAATAATCTTTCATAAAGTTTCACATATCTATATACTCACTATCACTATTTTGATTATTATTTTCTACAAGTTTTAAGCCATACATCCTACACTTTATTTTAGTTGTCATTGATATAACTTATTGTTTTTTACATATTTTTTTTAACTATGTTTCACCCATACAATATCTCCTATTAGATCTTATTATAACATTTTCTTTTTACCATTTTTTATTCACTACATTTTTTTTATCACAATATTGTTATTCTTCTAATCATATCATTATTGGTCTTTATTAGATTACAAATTCAATCTAGTAAAATACACTCATGTACCAAACCTAAAATAAATTGTGTATTATACCAATAGAAAGACTAGTAGTGTAAAAAACGTTTTATAAAATATATTAATATGCTATTTATTTGTTTGACAATTTAACTAAAATGCACTATCAATGCAAATGATTTCTATACTTTTATTGAAGTGCATACTAGTATGCAATAAGAGTATTAAATTTTACAATAATCATTTTAAAAGTTATATTAAAAATTTAAACATAAATTATTAAGTAATTCCTAATTAATTGAAAAGGATAAGTTATATTAATTTTTTTTCTAAACTAACATATTTAATTCTAAAACAAGAATATTTGTAAAAAGAAAAACTTAGTTGAAGTCATATTAATTCACTAGGATCATGTTTGCATTACATGGCAGAAGAACTTTATACACTCAGAAAAACAAAATATTTAACTTGTTTCTTATTTTTTTTCAAAAAAATTATTTATTTAATTATTACTGTATTTATTTATTTGATATATTCACTAATTCTCCCAGAAGACACAACATGCTAAGTCTTCCATTGCAACTGCTATAAAGACACATGTTTTTTTCAGTCACTCAATTTACCTCAAAATTACGCTGTTTCGTCTTCAGTCTCTCAGAAGTCTTCTTCTCCTTCTTAACCCAGGAGTCCCAAAATTTTTTATACTTCCCATTTTTCAAACCTGGATTTTCTAGGAGAATTCAAAGAACCCCACTACCATTTTACTCCAAAAATTTAAACTTTTTGAGGTTTGCAGCAAACCCTCTTGTTGCTGTTAAGTGTGGAAGCCAGCCATGCGTGAGATATTAGATATAAGCTCCGATGAAGAAGAGGGTTTGGATGAGAGTCTCACTGTAAATGATTACAACTTTATAAGAGAGATGTTGTTCTCTTCTGACGAAGAATCCGATGATTCAGTCAAGGTTGTTGAAATCCGTGAGAACAAGCCTGAGGTGAAGTCAAAGTCTTCAACTTTGGCTGTAGATTTGGGTGGCGATGACGATGACGACGATGACGATTGCGTGGTTCTGGAGTGTGACCCTGAAAACGGTGTCGCATCTGTTGAAGAGGAAGCAAATGGGTCAGATGAATTGCTTGTAATTGGGGAAAAGGGTCAGGTATTTGTGTCCTTGCTTTTTTCCTCTGTTTGTGACAGTTCTCATGGGAATTGCATTATAAAATTTACAGTTTTGAGTGGTTATTTGCACCTGGAAAGCGTCAATTGATGAGAGTGTGCCCTTTGTTTTGGTTTGTGTTGCTGACACACTATTTGTGTTGTTTGATTATGTGAATTTTTTGATTAATTAGGCTTGGGTTGAAGGCTGGACATGAGTTTTGTTCAAGGTTTATTTTCTCGGTTGTTGCATGCTTGCGGTTTCTTCTTGTTCATATGTATTTCAGGAAACTGCTGGCCACAGTTGTGGATGTGGACACTACAAAAACTATGCTTTGATTTTGTTGCTGAAATTGTTTTTTTAAAACCTTGGTTTTGTTACAGGAAACATAGAATCATAGATAGGCATAACGACGCTGAAACTGTTTCCTTGACAGGTTAAGCTTCAATGGATTCTGTTTTCTGAGAATGCTGTCTGTTAAAATAGATTAACATTTCTGAAGTTGTATGTTTTTTTTATTTTATTTGTTGCTTACGCTTTGTGTAATGTTCTTGGTTGTGACGGATGCTTTGTGTTTTATTGTGCTTTATTTAGAATTACCATTACAGTAGTGTTTTGAAATAGATCTTCATATTCCATTGCAATGTGATGACACTGATTTTCAAGGTTTTGAATTGTGGTTGCGATTTTCAATATCGTGGAAAATGCGGCAGCAACTGTGGTGACACCAAAACCTTGTTGTCACTGATGACATTGCAGTCGCATATACATGGTATCTTTTATTATGTTTTCCTTCTGTGTCTAAAGCACTTTTGCTTTAAACGTGTAATGTTGTTGGTGTGGTTTGTCTGGGTTAATGGAGTGACCAGGGATTCTGGAAAGTCTTTTTTGTAGATTCAAACATCTTAAACCGAAGATTGAATGTTGCATTTCTAAACAATCATGTCCTGTGGTTTTATGGGGGGGTGGTGGGGAGGGCGATCTGTTTATTGGTAATACTATTTTTGCGGAAATTAGGTTAGGCCCTTTGGTACATCATTGCCAGGGTTTGCCTCATGTCAAATTCTTGCAGGGCATAAAATTGCCTTATGAGGAAAGTGACGATGGCCAAAGATATGATGAAGTTGTTCGAGTCTGGGCAATGCATCTCGGCTATTGCATCTGAGAAAACACTAAATGAATTTATATCCGAGGATATTGAAATTAGAATTGCTGATCTTGTTTGAGACCCCAAGGTACAGTTGTTAAATGTTGCTACCTCTAGTGCATGCAAAACATAGTTTTAGAGGATTATCCATCAAAATTCCCTGTGTCTCAACTTGATGGTTATTGGTGATTTACCTACGCATAAACTTTTTGGCAAAGTTCCAAAATTTTGGAAAAGTACAATTTAGAGTAATTCCAAGTCCAACTAAAATTTGTTCTTTACTTGAGTTTTAAGGCATTTGTTTCAAACACAACTTGCTACTTGCTATCTGTTTATTTTATTATTTGATTATCTGTCTGAAAGTGTCTTTGGTTTACATGCACGGGTGTTTTAATTAAATATGCTGCTTTCATGCTTGTCTTTGGTTATGGAAAATGTAGCTACGCCATTTCAAATGTGTCAACTCTTTTAATTTTGGATTGCAGATTGCATGCCGAGACTTTCCTCATGCGCGACATCTTTGTGCTACATTACCATTCTCTTCCACCCCTCACGAGAAGCACTGTAGGCAGGTAAAAAAACTAAAGGTCATAACGTAAAATGTATAATTATTGCTTTTGCTAGTTTAAATATCTCGGTTTCTTATCTTTTATTTGCTATCAATATTGTTCCTCTACCACTCACCTATGGTTTTGATGATATGCAGTGCCACTGTTATGTATGTGATTCCCCAGCACCATGTCTAAAGTGGGGCACTGGCACTTCAAGTTCTGATCATTGTCACGCAACTAATGAAATTGAGCTGTGGAATGTTCAGAGAAAAAAATTCAAGATGGGCTTGAGTTCCCCATTACCAGCTTCAACTAATTTTGGTACTTCACTCAGACCAGGACTTCTCCAGCCTAATGAATTGGTGCCTCCGGGTGTTGTTGACTTGTCTCCAAATTCTGTATTACCAAACCAAGCATCCAGATCCATTGCAATGTGTGGTATCTCCTCACTCAACTCCATACCTCAAACCCAGGCCTCTCGACCAACAATAACTCATTTCCGCTCTACCTCTTTACCATATTCAAGTGTGCAAAATCAGGTTTGTAGGCCTATTACCACCCCTTTAACGACCCCAGCCACCAACGTATCAATGCCAAATGGTGCAAGCCATGGTAGGGTTTTGGTGAGAAACAGATTCCAACCACCCTCTGTACCAAGGCCAGTGCTGGGTGTGTGTAGTCACACCATCCAAAAGGGGCGAGGAAATGGTGGAAACAGTTTAAGACCTCAGTTCCTTCGTCCACATATGGTGTCCAGGGGTGTAGGCAGTGTTGGGAACGTCCTGATGGCAAATAACACCCCTCATGAATCATCTGGTTTCATGAACAGGGTTACTCTGACACAACAACATCACAATTATGGTACTCCTGTAGGATTCTCAAATTACAGAAACTGCAACGAGCCAGATAATGCTTGTCGCCCCACAAATATATCAATTTACTCACAGCTGAGCTCTCAACCGGCCAGCCTGAGTTGTGTTAACCGGCAGACTGTGGCTTCTGAAACACAAGCATATAGTCAACCATTGCCCCTATCAAATAGTAGCCCGGGCTTCCATCAAACTTTTATCCAGGTAAATAATGGTGCTCCTTCAAGTCATATGACATACCTGAATAACAGTCAGCATGGAAATGAGCCTCAAATCCGAAGTCAAAATGGAAATGTCATTAGAAATACTACACAATGTGGGATTGCAAGTCAAGCTACTTGCCAACCACAACCACATGAACAGTCTCCAAAGGAGATTGCTGGAAAATTTTCAGCATTTGACCCAAGTTGGATAGACAATACTGGTCAAAGTATTCTACCAACTTCAGGATCTGTAGGACAAGCTCCCAACGTCAGGGAATCCATTGAACCCTTGTTTGAATGCTCTCAATCACCCAGTTCATTTGTTGATTTTGATAATTGGTTTTTGGATAAAGACCCATTTCCAGGGTTACCAGATGGGGTTTTGCAATCTGAGCTGAATATACCATCTCCAGATCTTTTTCCAGCTGATATGGGTATGGGTTTATTTTATCATGATGGTAAATGAGTTAACGTGACTTGCCAATACCTCCAACCCACACTACAGTCTTCAATGGAAGTATTTAGAATTGGTTGCCAGTTGAATGATATGCTGTAGTGACTACTCAATTTTGTGCCTCTATTTATGAATTGCACAGTTCTGAGTAATGGCACCTTTCATTTGAGGCTCATGTACTTGTGTTAAGAGCTGACCATTTTAGGTGTTCCCGAATCAGTAATCTCCATAGTTGTTGTATGAACAGCATAGGCGCATAGACTGGGGTAGTTTTGCTTTATTTTGTTGAATGTAGTGGGGAAGTATTTGGATATTTTGCCTGGCATATGGCCTTAGAATAATGGATGAGAAAACAAGATCAAAGCAAGTAAAACTGACAATTGAGAAGTTCTTCTATATTAGATATACTTTTTTCTATTCAATTGTGTTGACCATAACTGATGTTTTTGTTTGTGTAAACTGTGTTTTAAGAATGGCCTGTTTAAATGTCTCCTTATATAATCCAAAGAAACAGTGGAAAGAGTTTAGCCTTGTCTGTGGTTCGCGAGTGCTTGGATGGTAAAGGTTCTGAGCCCTTAACTGAAGCCATTACTCGACTCAGTTTGCTCTGATGCATTTGAATTCAAGGCATGTTAATGCGACGGGAATACTAAAAAACCATTATCTTTATCTGTTAAGCTTTTGGTTTCCCTTCACCCTTCAAACACAGGAAAAAGGTTAATTGAAAAATAAATTAAATATATTTTCAGTTCTTGTACTATATAACATTTGTTTTCTGGCTCAAACTTTAGACCATTGAGGTTATGATAACACTTCTTCTGTGGTTCAAACTTTAGACCATTAAGGTTGAGGTAGTTGTAAATTCTAATATGTAAATGATTAAAATATAAAATAATTGTTATTTTTCTTTAAAGATTGTTAGTTTCTGTTAAGATTTTGTGTTAAGATTTATTGTTGTTTTGATTGTAGATTGAGACTGATGTTTAATGTAACTATTTTTAATAGGTTGAAGTAAAATTTCAAATTAAACCCATTTAAAAAAAATACACATTTTTAACTATTTTCAAATTATAAGTATTTGGATGGTTTATGGATAAGAGAATAAAAATCAATTTCGTGTTGAGGGAAAAATATTTCTAACGCTTAAATCTTTTAATTGATTGTCTATTTTATTTTTACTTAATATTTTATTTTATTAATTTATTTTGGTTATTTGGACATTTTTTAATTTTAGAAGTTAATAAAACAGTTTTTTAATTTTCAAATAATATTTTATTTCTCCACTTTATCGGCTTTAAATTCTTTTTCTATTTTATCCTTACTTAATATTTTATTTTATTAATTTATTTTGTTTATTTAGACATTTTTTAATTTTAAAAGTTAATAAAACAGTTTTTTAATTTTTAAATAATATTTTATTTTATTTGTTGTTACTTAGGAGAGTGGAGAGACGACTTCTCTATTAAATAAAAAGTAAAAAATTAAATATATTTATTTGTTAATATTTGTTGAGTCTAGGAGAGTGGAGAGGTTGGTACTTTACTTTTCTATGTTTTAAACTGATATTCTTATTTATTGAATAAAAAAATAAAAAATATATTGATAGTCCCGCTCTCGAATACAATAACAAGATTCAGATGGTCGAACTCACCAAAAACCTCTGGAGTCATTGTTCTACAAAAATAATATATTGTTTGGGAGTATCAATCCAAGTTTTGCATAGAGAAAGAAAAGTTTAATATGAAAGATCGTCCCCACCCACATCATCTTTCTGGTATTAGATAGATTATTCCACGACAGTGAGAGACACATTTTCATGTAAAGTGTTTTACTTTATTATCACTTGATATTGTGGTTTCTGTGTTTTTAAATCTCCAGGCACAAAGAAAAAAAAAATAGGACAATTCATTCATTTCGTTGGCCAATCGAGGAATCTCCAACGACTTCTTCTCTCAAATCTGTTATAGCACCCACCAATATCACTCACAAGAAATTCATCTTTATGCTTCAATACTTTCTTTTATGTGTCATTTAAATTTTATAAATGTCAATGTAGTATTTATTTCAAAGTTTCTATTTATTAATTTTATTGCTAAATTTTATTTTGTGTTAAAATCGATGGCAGATTTGGAAAGGGACCAATGAGTTGATTTAAACTATAATAATTTATAATTTTTACTTATTTTGATGATATTTGACTTTTTTCCTGATGATTGTACATTTGCTCAGGTGATTTCCGATGCCACTGAAAGCAACAAAGAGAGATGGCAAGGTTAGTTGTTTTCTAAAATATATGAACTTTACCATTAGTATGTGTTTTTGATGTGTCTGTTTTCATAATTTTTTGTTTCTCCCTAACATCTAAAATTTGATATTTGACTGCTTGATGTCGCTATTGAAGGCATATGGTGAGTGATTCTCTTTATTGTTGATTACGGAAAAATGAATGTGAAAGGTTGATTTCATTGTATTCATCTCTTTAAGTTTCAACCTTTGTTGACAAGTCTTACTTTGACAAATTAGTAATTTTGTTTGTACTTGATGTAAATCACTTACATATTGATGTTGTGTTGTAAATCACTTACATATTGATGTTGTGTTTGTCTTGGAGTGAAACATGTTCAAGATGTGCAAATGATTTGCACCAACGTAAAAGAAAGTGTCTAATGTGTCAAACATCTAATGGCCATCATTCTGAAATAAATAAAAGTATTTTGTTTAATTTAGTTGTTTGAGATTCCATTTTTCATTTTAGATTTGGATCAAAGTAAAATGCATTATCAAATGGAAATGACTTTCAAAATAATTATTTTTTTAATCTGCAACTTTTAAATATCTTAACTTTTAAATATCTTAACCTTCTATAATAGTGGATGAGATTAATATTTATTATACAGATGGTATATATTTTATTTCTACAATTCATTATAATCGTAATATATAGAGATTTATAGTATTTATATTATGTTGAAATGTTATGGAAATTATTATAGTGATATTATAATCAAATTACAATATTATAGTGGAATTATTTTTTAAATATTATTGAAGTGTTGTTTTTGTATATTTAGTGATCATATTTCAAGATTAATTTTAATTTATAACATTTAAATAATAAAAAACTATAATTGATATATTTATAAGCATTACCGAAAGGAATATAAATGATTTAATTCACTTTAATAAAAAAATATTATACTGTATTTATTTTTCTTAAAAAATTAATAATTTATAATTAATATATATAAATATTATTGATAATTATGTTTATAAATATTAAAAGTCTGAAAAAGCTACATATTATAAATAGTTTTATATATCTCTTTCATTAATAACTATATTTATATATTATGTTAATATAATTATTTGAACAGAAAGTAATTATCTTAAAATTTATATATTTATAATTAGTTATTTTAAAAATACAATTTATTTTAAAAATAAATATTTTCTTTATTTCCCTCCAATAGGTTTCTCCTAACAATTGAACATCAAATACTGTATAAAAAAAATCAAATTTAGAATAGTAAATAATTATGTTATTTGTTATTTCTTTAATCCCTAATTTCAATAATTAACTAATTATTACTATTATCGGAAACACATAAGTTGACATTGTCTAATTTTACCATAAATTTATATGTATGAGTATATTTTAATATTTGACATGTTTGTGTATTGTAATTTTTTTTAATATACTATGCATGTATATCTGTATTTTTTATGATAAAAAATATTTAAAAATATAGATACACAATTGTTGTAATATTAAAAAAATGAAAATACACAAATAGTGTCCAATACTAATGACAATACTAATGACAGAAAAAATAAAAGATCTTGAATACCAATATTTATTTAGAATTTATTACTAGAAAACATGTAAACTGTTTTTTTCTGTTATATATGACATTTATAAATTTATTATTTGGGTATGTTTCCTTCAAAACAACATATAAGTGTAGTTAGATAATTTATGTATGTTTTTATATGTATTTATTAAAATGAACTATAAATTTATAATTTTAATATAAATGTGTTATAAATTTTTTTATTCGAATTTTAATATTAAACATAAATATATATAAATAATAAAAATAAAAAATTCAGATCGTTAGTGATATAATAATATAATTGGGTAAACAATTCATATTTCTATTGTACCCTTAATTACATATTTTAAAACTAAAAATAAACTATCCAAATTATAAAAGTAAGGATTTATACCTTAACATAGAGTAAGAGAATTATTTTACCCTTAACTAAAATAAAGAAAAAAAAATATCAATTTCGTGTTGAATGAAAAATATATTTAATGTTTATTTTTTTAAATAATACATAAAATTATTTTTCTTATGTAAACAATTATATATTTTAAAATTAAAAATAAACTATCCAAATTATAAAAGTAAGTGTTTATACCTTAACACAAAAGGGATTATTTTACCCTTAACTAAAATAAAGAGAAGAATGAAACTAGGCTATGCTAAAATCCTGAAAGCTAACTGCACACACCTCATAAAATCATTTACATTTTTTTTATCTAACAAAAATATGTAAAAGAAATTATTTTAAAATAAAAAAATGGCTATGCAAATCTTAAAAAATAAGTTCGCACAAGACATTACAAATAGCCTATATTTTCATGCAATCACCTTTTGTTACGTAAACCATTATTATTAATATTATTTTTTTGATATATAAGGCTTTAATTTTAAATATTAAACTTTTTATTAATAATATATTCTTATAATTTTAATTTTGTGACATATTTGAATCTTTTATCTGAATTAGAAATGCGTTCATATCTTATTTAGATTTTAATATTTAATGTGAATTCAAATGTGTTGTTTGAAAAAGATATATGAGACCTACCATTTTAAATAAATTCTAAACGACGCCGGTTTTGGTGTTTGTTTGTGTAAATGAAAACCTAATTAGTTCCTTCTTCCTTCTTCCTCTGCTGTTGTCGTTGCGACTCATTAACTTCCCTCAACGCCGCCGTCACCGTCGCGTCGTCGATCCCCTTTGCCCCAATTCCGGCAACCACCGTCATCGTCGCTTCTCACCGCCGGCGGTACTCGGTCTCTTCCAGTGTCTCTCTCCTCTCCGTTCGTAAAATCGTCGAATCGTGCGTCAGTGTGAATTTAATCGTGACTCCTCCTTTGTGCGTAAGTTTTTAATTGTGACTCAGTGTGAATTTAATATCAGTAAGCACAAATTTTGTAAGTACGTATTAATTTAATATCAAAATTGAAAGATTTGTTCATTGTGTCATAATCCTTAACCTAGAGCACTAGTGCAAACGTGAACCGGAATCATGTACTCTGAGATGTTTGTAAGAACTCAGAATACACTTTTTTTTTGCAAAACAAAGGGGTTTATCAAAATAGCGCACTAATTTTTCCTTATCACATTCTCCACTTTTCTAGACTCATTATATCAAAACGTATTTCTGGAATTGGTGGTTTATTTTAACAGAGTTAAACACTTTTTTTTATGAAGGTTAATTTGCCCCGGTGGTTTGCGGCATTTTGGTGGAGGAATGGCTGGAAAACAGGTTGGCGGCGAGGACTTGTCGGTAAACCTAGCCGGAATGTCGAAGAACCAGCTCTACGACATCGTGTCTCAGATGAAGGTGCATATATTTCTTCTTCTCATCTTCTTCACTCGTGGAGAACACCATGCTAAACATTTGATTTGTTGTCGTTTCTCAAGAGTCTGATAGAACAGAACCAGCAACAGGCCAGACAGATCCTAATCCAAAACCCTACGTTAACCAAAGCGCTTTTCCAGGTTCTTAGGGACTCTGATTCTCTTTCTTTTATTTTTCTCTTTTGTTTGCTTCACTGAATGCTTCGAATTTCACACTTGTAACTTCTAACTTCAGTTCACTACATTTACCACGGCATGTTACAGCCTTGTAGTTATTTTCTGGTGATTATATTTGAATGAGGTATTTTCCCTAATGCTTTGTCATATATAAAACCCTAAACCGTTTAATTTTTGTATGGACTTATTGTTTCATAAGGGAACATTTCTCACTCATGGTTAGTCGGCACCATGGCAAACTACTGGTGTTTCAATGCCCTTTACAATATATTTTTCATAGTTTGAGGTGATGGAGATTTATTTGTTTCTTTGAATACTTCAAGATTCTTGTGTGAATGCAGGGGGGAGAGGGGTGGGGGTATTTCATAGACTTCCTTTGAATTATATTCAGATTAATCAGATTTGTCTTTGTTTGTTGTAGAACTATTCTAGTAGTCGTCTCACTAAAGCATTAATATCTGCCAGTGTACGAGAATGAAGTTATTTTTTGTGGTAGTGTGAAATTCTTTAATGAAAAAACTAGTCTGTGTCTTTTGATTTGGTAATATTGTTCTGTAACGATAGTATTCAATTGAGGGTCTGCAGCCACATTATGCTCTTTGACATTTGTGTTTGTTTAATCAGGCACAAATTATGCTTGGAATGGTGCAAGCACCTCAAGTGGTATGCACTTACTTTCTTTTGATGTAGTTACTACCATCCCTTGGTAGAATTTTGGATGACAAAAATTGTTTGCTTCCAGGTTCCAAAAGTTCAACCAATGGTGTTGCAGAACAATCAGCAGTCAGTACAGCCAACACAACAACCAAGTACTCAGCCTGCTCCGTTATTGCCTGGGCATGGTGGTGTACAGGATCAAGCAGGTGTATCTCAAACACAGATTCCTCTGAGGAAACATCATAACCAATCTTCAGTGCCAGTTTCATCTGCTGTTCCTGCAATGAATCATCAATCCCAGCCCATGTCTGCACATTCTTTGCCAATGCCACAGCAGCCTAAAGGACATCTTACTCCCCAAGTGGCATCTCTTCCACAATCATCACAACTTCCTAACATACCTACACCTTCACTTCATTCATTGTCACAACCTCTTCATCCTACTCAAATGCCAACTGCTTCCAGTCAGTTACAGCAACAATTGCAGACATCTGGATTTCCGCATATGCCTCTGCAACAACCACTGCCACCACAGATTAGACCACCACCTGCAGTGCCAACCTTCCATCCCCAATATCCCCCACAAATGGGTGCGAACTTAGGTTTTCAACATGCTGGTGCTTCTCACAACCTTTCACAGTCTATGTTTCATGTAAGATGAGTTTTTCAGTTTGCAGTTCACAATTCAATGAGATGCTTCATGTAAGTTGAATATTGTTTATTGATCAAATTTTCAGCCAGGTTCAAAACCCCCTTCTAGCGTTGGATCTGCATTCCCACAGGGGCAGACACAACTTCCAAATCAAAAATCATCTCAGCCACCTTATCAGGTATGCTGAGCTATTACTGATGGTTAAGACTTGAAAACTGTGTGTTTGCACCATCAATTCTGAGGGAGCAACTAGGCACTAGGGCACCTGCATTTTATTACTGTTATGAATGTATGATTCCTTGCTATATTATATAGTTAATCCTAACTTGTCTGGATTAAAGCTAAGTCTTTTGTTTTAAATATAGGCCTTCCCCCAAAGTTATTAGTCATTAAGCTATCTGCTAGTTGTAACGAATATCATTGTTTCTGGCATTCTGGCTTATATAGTAGCTTTTACATATTTTTACTGGCTACATTTAGGAGTTGGGTTATTGAAGGGGAAATAGAAGAGGTGTGTGATTTCTAATAAATATTCTCTAGTTTAATAATTAAAGAAATAAAATAGTATATTAGGTTAAACTAAATTTCCATTTTTTTTTGTTTATTTTTTAACTATAAATTTAAAAATAATAATAAAATTCATGCCTTTATTTTCTCTTCAATATTCAACATCTCAACATACCCTTGAAAAGAATTTGACACAATCAAATTATGGTAGTAATGGTGGAACAGGAAAATAGTTTGTTTTCTATCCTAGTTTTCTCAGACAATTTTTTTAAGTGTAACTATTTTTTATTTGGAATTAGCAGTTTTTCCTGCAATTGAAACACGTTTTTTCTAGATAGGATTTCTTTTTACTACTATTTTTAATCTTCTCTGTACATTACTGATAAAATTTATCATTGCCCCATTTGAAGGTACTTAATCAGCTTGGTCAATTGATTACCATGCTGCAATTTCACCTAACCGTAAATTTATTTTGGTTATTTGATTATAAGAATGTAAATCTATACTTGAAGAGCAGTATCCATCATGATAATGTGTGCCTAATATGTGTGCTTTCTAATAATTTGCTTATTTACGTGCTAGATTGGGAATATGCCTTTAGGCCCCGATTTTGGCAATCAATCTGGAAATGCTATGCAAGTAGACAGAGGGTCTTTGATATCTGGTCCCTCAGATAACCTAGCACATCTTTCTGGTCCTCCTGGACTACCATACGGAGTTTCTGGGTCGATGGGTGCTGCTAATCAAGCTCTTCGACCTCCTGCGGTAATTATTTTGAATTACTGTTTAGTTTGTATAAATAGTTCTGCACAGTCTATTGATGTTCTTTTCTTGGTACTTGCAGTTAACACCAGAGATGGAGAAAGCTCTGCTTCAACAGGTCATGAGCCTCACACCAGAGCAGATAAATCTGCTGCCTCCAGAGCAAAGAAATCAAGTGCTGCAGCTACAGCAGATGTTGCGTCATTGATGCAATTCGCACCTTGAAAGTTAGGCAATCTTTGATCCTTCCAGTTTGGCAGAGATTATTGTGTCATATTGAAACTGACTGGCTGCTAAGTTTTGTAGAAATTAATACAAGTTCATGTAACTAATTAGAGACCATAGTATTCTTTTCTTCTGGAATTGGGCTCTAATTAAATATCAGCCTTTTAGTTGGTGGGGCTATTTGCAAAACTTCTCACCATATTCCGCATTTATTGTGAATTTAACTTGCTCTGTTTTAGTGGTTATCTATGTCTATTATACATGTCTACCAGTGTATATGCTGTAAAATTATTCTTATTTTCCAGAATTGTAGAATTCAAAATATTATTGTTCAGAATTCGAAATATTATCTAAGATTGGAATGAAGGTGTAAAGGCTTAGGTTTAATTATTAATTTCATAAGGGGTAAAATTGGCTTTTAACCAAAATTATGGAGGTGGAAACTACTGTACTGATGTAGAGGAAGAAACTGTCTTTTAAGTCTTGGGTTGGGTATATCATGGGCTCAATTTTCCCCAATTTATCATTAACGAGAGTTTCTTCCTGTACCCCACAATTTTTAAAACTCTCTAACTAGCCTTCATGGAGGAGTTGTTTGTCACTTTTTTTTCTTTGTTCATTTGAGGCGCTGGTGGAGACTGATTTCATAAGTTAATTGCATCAAAAACTTAGAACTTGAGCACAGATGAAAACCAGCGTAGGAACTTGAATCTACTGATTTTTTTTAAGAGGTGAGATTGACTTAAACAAGCACACACTTTAACAGGTGGGATTGAATAAAAATAATTAAATCTCATTCTGGATCTGCAAATCTGAATAACTTTCGGACATCAATGCTCTGTCCAGAACCACAAGAGACTACTGTGGAAATGACTATCCGCCAAAAAATGGAACTACTAATCCGAAATCCAATTTTTTTTTACTTACCTTCTTTTTCCGAACCTAAAGCCGCCGTAGAGACATTATTGAATCACCACCAAACGAAACGCGTCTTAAGTCGTCGGTTCGTGCTGTGCACAGATAAAGGTGTGCTGTGTGTAAGGAAGAAGAAAGAGTAGAGTGTGAGTAGTTGGATGTTTTTTAAGGTTTTTAAAAAATAACAAGGATGATTTTATCTTTGCATAGCATTGTGGGGTGCAGGAAGAAAAACATAGGGATACATGAAGAACCTCTCTTAACATATTCTTTTGCTTGTTAAAAACACATTTTTTCATATTACAACCAATGACTCGTCTATTTTATTCATTTTTATATAGTAAATTTATGAAATAATTATGTGGATGTTAACAAGCTAGTCATTGGGGAAGATGAAGTTGAAGAGTGACATATATAAGTGGACAAGGACAGGATAAGTAGAGACGGTAGAATGTTAAATTCTTAAAATGCTTTTGCTAAGAAAGCAAAACGAGGTACAAATCTATGTTCCAATTGAAGTTTCAAGTATTAGACAACTTTTTATTCATTAGTAGTAGTTGGAGCAGTATTAAAAGCAAAGTGCATAAAACTCTTGTTTCTCCTGTAATATTTCTTAGGTTGTCCCCAAATTGAACTTGACAGAGTAAAATATTTATATTTCAAGTTGTTTTGTTTGATACGTGACAGCATAACATAATCGTTACAAGCTGAGTAACATTTTCTCTCTTGAATTTTCCTGTATTTTGATCTTTGTCTTACTAGAAGATTTTTATAATTAATATTATTCCAAATTTAAAATCACTTTATTTTTTTCTGATATTAATAAAAGTCTATAATTTCGGTTGCCGGGATTGTTTTAATAATTCTTGCATTGTCTGCATGCACTATAAGAATGCAACATAATTGATGTTTCTTCCTTCCCCCAAACAATTTTGACAATTTCTTCCTCACCATATCATTTTAGACATACATCTAACATAAAATTTAAAATTCAACTTTGCCATTGGCTCATGTTTGCTTGTAGATGTAGAAATCTAGAAGTGATTGTTATATATTTTAGATTTAAATATCTAAAAAGTCATTTTCGTGTTTCATTTAAGCTTCTGAATGACATATATAGAAGTGGGTTATGAGTTCTAGATTTCCATGTCTAGAATGGTGTTGAGGATTGAGATCTGGAACTCATTTATGTTTGCTTATGGAACTTGACATCCAAAAGATCATTTATGCTCTCCAGGTAAGCTTTCAAATGACCAAATTCATAAGTGACATATTAGTTCTAGAGTTACATATACGAAACTTTGTGATTTAACTTACGAATATGAATATCTAGAAGGCAAAATCTTTTAAATGATTAAGAGAAAAACGAACATTTCACGTTAGTGTGTTGGGTGCAAATTTGATTTGATCTGGTGCAGGGAGAATCAACCAACAATTTTCTCCATGTATCCCATCAATTATAAGGAAAAAACTATTTTACCCCTTTTAAAAATGACTTTCAAAGTACTCTTTCTGGAATATTTCTAGGACATACTTTCCATAATACATTTTATGAATTTTAGATTTACCATTTTCAAGTACCCTGTATTTACTAGTATACAGAAAAAGAAAACAGTAGAGAAAAAAGGTACATGGATTTCTACAACACTATAAGAAACACAAGTCTTATCCTTAAAAAAAGAACACCATCAAAAAAGGGTGTGGCAACTACTGCCCTTATACTCCTCCCAAATCAAATGCCTAGAAAAAAAATATACATGAAGCAACCTATATATATAATGAGGGTAGGGTAGGGTTTTGAGGTGCCAAGGAAATGGAAAACGCAACGTGATTATGGTGTTAGATGCAACCTGCCAGTTGGAGATCTTATGAGATCCTGAGTTGGTAGAACTACATGTTTTCTCTGTGATGTGGTATCATTTTAGGTGTGGTAGTTGTAACTTTTTGTATGAGAGTAGAGGGAGTGTTTGGAAAAGAGAGAGGTGAATAACATGAAAGTGTGAGAGTGTGAAGTGAGTAGAGTTTGGTGTCGTAAATGTGTATATGAGTGCTCTTTGTAATATATTTACTCAAAAAATAAAAGTTTTTTTTTCTTTTTTTTCACTCATTGCAACTACCTTTTTTCTTTTTGCCACATAACATAACAGATGTTTCTTCCTCCCCCTAAACAATTTTGGCAATTTCTCCCTACACCATATCATTTAAGCATACCCTCAACATAAAATTTAAAATTCAACATTGCCATTCGCTTCATGTTTGCTTATGGTTGTAGAAATCTTGAAGTGGTTGTTATATACTTTGGATTTAGATATTCAGAAAGTCATTTTCGTGCTTCATTTAAGCTTCTGGATGGCCATATCCAGAAGTGGGTTATGAGTTCTAGATTTCCATGTCTAGAATAGTGTAGAGCATCGGGATCCGAAACTCATTTATGTTTGCTTACGATCTTGACATCTGAAAGGTCATTTATGTTGTCCAAGTAAACTTCAGGATGACCAAATTCAGAACTAACATATTAGTTCCAAACTTGCATATTCGAAACTTTGTGATTTGACCTACGAATATAAATAACTAGAAGAAAAAATCTTTTAAATCATTAAGAGCAAAACGGTCATTTCACATCAGTGTGTTGGGTGCAAATTTGATTTGATTTGTTGCAGGGAGAATCACCCAACAATTTTCTCCTTGTACCCCCATCATTTATGACGAAAAGACTATTTTACCCCTCTTAAAAATGACTTTGGAATTACTCTTTATGGAATATTTCTAGGACATACTTTCCATAACATATTTTATGAATTTTAGGTTTACCATTTTCAAGTACCTTGTATTTACTAGTAGACAGACAAAGAAAACAGTAGAGAAAGGGTACATGGATTTCTACAACACTACAAGAAACACACGTCTTATCCTTAAAAAAAACACCACCGGAAAGGGTGTGGTAGCTACTGCCCTTCTACTCCCCCCAAATCAAATCGCTAGAAAAAAAATATACATGAAGCAACCTATATATAATGAGGGCAGGGTAGGGTTTTGAGGTGCTAAGGAAATGGACAACGCAACGTGATTTGTTGGGTATGAAGTCAAGACCAATTGGATTGGGCTGACAAGACACCATGTACACAGTTGAAGTGCAGGTAAACATTGTTCCGTGACTTCAAGTGGGAGATTGTTAGGTATGAAGTCAAGACCAATTGGGTTGGGCTGAGTAGACACCATGTTTTAGTGAGTGGGCTTAATCATTGTGTCCCTTTATTATCTCTATTTATCTTTATTTAAAGAGATCATTGTACTTGTAATTGGTGTGCAACAGGATATAATGTAAACC
>Ga0123342_1004036_pt1 | contig 22879 bp, 5 predicted proteins | sample Turbeawhitnodule_FD_89960 | JGI IMG/M metagenome (GOLD analysis project Ga0123342, IMG submission 89960) | Root nodule microbial communities of legume samples collected from Mexico - Turtle bean Mexico white nodule | ecosystem: Host-associated > Plants > Roots > Nodule | place: Mexico: Nepantla... | reverse complement strand
GACTGGATGTAGCTCTGGTGTTGGAGTGAACCAGTATAAACATCTGTGTGCAATCTCTCTATCCCTAACTCTTTAAATTCAGTTTTATTTGTTGTTTGCTGGTATAAACAACCGATTGTTTTTGTAAAACAACCGATTGTTTTTCTGGTTGTGCTGATTTTGTTTGTTGTTTTTGGTAAACTGAATTTCTTATCAATTGTTTCCTGAGATAAATTCATTCTTGTTTTAAAAGTTTACGAAAATCCTCTTTAAACAATTCACCCCCCTCTAGTTTAAAGCCATCCATTCTAACAATTTCATTCAAACTTATTGAGACAATTGAGTTCCAGATGAACCCTTCAATAAAACCTTTATATGCATTTTAATGATAACAAAAAGATGATAAAACCTTGAGAACCTCTTAAAGATGAAACATGTTGCATGGAACAAGAGAACTAGACGAACTCTACAAAGAACTCAATGGATCAAGAGTCACATATAACGTGTAGACGAAGTCTAAACACCAAAGAGCTCAAAGACAAATGCATTAGACGATGATGATGAACGCGCTACACTGCATGCAAGAAATCATGAGCCTTACAAAGACCAGACAATGATCAAGTGAAGATAGACGAAGATCATACGTTGGATGAACAAGTGATATGAAAATTTCCATACTTAATCATTTAACTTTTACATTGTGCTAACTTATACAAATCATATTTGATCATAACGCAATGTATTAATTAAAAGATAAAGAGTTTCAACGAATATATCTTTGACTATTTTGTCCATTATACTGAAAACATTATGAGCTTAATTGATTTATCTTTATAAAAGATATTTTGTGAAAATACGCTACTGATTAAGATTTAAATTTGTGTTTGTAAAGATTTTCAAAAAAAACAAAGCACAAATACATTCAAATGCCTTTATAAGATTGTTCGAAATATACTCTAATAAATATATTCAAGGGGAAACTAAAAGATTTATTCTACACTTGAATATATTGATATGGTTTGAATTAATATCTAATAATAGTATGTAATGATAATTCACTTGACATTCTCATATATATTAAGAAGATGTTTTGATTTTCTCATCATATATGTAGAAGATCTTATTAAGTGATAAGTTAATCAATATCATGTAATACAAAATTAAAATTTATATATAACACTTTTCTAAAGTGTGGTGGATTGATCAAGCCTGTTAGTATTATTCAAGTTTTTCTTCCAACCCAGATTATTTAATTCCAACATTTGTTTTCCACAATTGGAAATTGCTTTGTCAACATAATGATTATAATTCCACAAAGTGGGGACACATGCATGAAATTTATCCTATATAAACCAACCTAATTTTGCAATGCAATCTACAATAACAGCCACAAGCCATGGAAAACATGACATTCATCCAACTCATTACCTTTGTATACATATGCATCCATATCCTGGTTTTTAGCCTTAGTAGCAAAAGCATAAAATATCCCAATCTACCACCTGGTCCTCCCAGTTATCCCATCATAGGAAACATACTGCAACTTTGGCCATCAAAACTGCACCAAACACTTCATAAACTCTCCAGAACATATGGCCCTATTATGACTGTTAAAATAGGCACTATTACCACTGTGGTAATTTCCTCTCCAACCATAGCCAAAGAAGCCCTTCAAAAAAAGGACCAAGCTTTGGCTAGTAGATTTATACCTGAGTCTGTCCAAGCACTTTCACATGATGAATCTTCCCTAGTATTCCTCCCCGTGTCAACCAAATGGAAGACCCTTAGAAAAGTTTGTGCCACCAAAATATTCTGCATTCAACAACTTGATTCTACCCAAGCTCTACGTCAGAGAAAGATGAAGGATCTAGTTGATTATTTGCACGAGTGTTGTGAAAAGGGTCATGCTATTGATATTGGTGAGACTGCATTCACCACAGTGCTTAACGCAATATCAAACACCCTTTTTTCCCTTGACTTGGCTTCTTACAGTTCTGGCATCTCTCAAAAGTTTAGGAGTGTTATTTCTAGTGTTCTTGCAGAAGCTTCAAAGCCTAATATTGCAGACTATTACCCTATTTTTCGGAGACTTGATCCGCAGGGAGCACAACGAAGGATGAAAAGCTATTATCGAACGTTACTTGATACTTTTGACTGCATTGTTGAAGAAAGAATTCAAAGGTCAGATTCCATTGATGGAAATGATGTGTTAGACTCATTTCTTGATATCATCCGAAGGGAAAATTCAGAATTAACACGCCATGATGTGTTGCATCTATTTCTGGTGAGTGTTAAAACGACCAAATTCAAACTTCATGATGACTAGTTTCTCAATGTTGGATTTGCTTTCAAAAACAATATTTGGTAAGATAATTGATGTTTTTTCAGATTTAATGCATTTAATTAATATAAGAAAAATAGTGTCCATGAAGTTGAAAGGAAAAAACTATTAAAAATATTTTTAAGTTAGAAAGTTTCAAACTCATAAAAACAACTTATATTTTTTCTAAATTTTGGCTCTATAAATTTTAGTAATTATATACGGCTCAAATCATTAAAAAACTAAAATAATTTAAATATTTTTTCAAGAATTTATTTACGTAAAAATTTGAATAAGGTACACACTCATGACCAACTTGGATATTTATTTGTTGACTTAATTAGTTTTTGACTCTTTGTATTAAGAGTCAAAACTCAATTTTTTGAAAAGCTTAATTTTATCATTTTTTTAAAAAAATTATTCAATGTAGTTCTTTTTGTTATGTTATCTTCAATGACATTAAATGAGTGATGAATAGTGATATTATTTGTTTTAGAATTTAGAATTTCATCACAATTTTATATTCTTAAAAAACACAGGGAAATATATATATATATATATATATATATATATATATATAATGTCTTTGAGTTTTAAAACAATGTGAGATTGAATTTGATTAAAGTCTGAAAGAAACAAAATTTATCTATATAATCAATCTCATTCTCACACACACCATATATCCAAAACTAAAATATATGTCATAATATTTAAGTATATATTGAATCATTGAGTAACACTATGCTGTATTATATTTCAACACTGTGCTGTATTATATTTTAATAATGATGCTGATTGAACACACATCACGCATAAATTGCTTAGGGTCTAGTTCGTTGTCAAAGTGTCTTTCCGTCGTACAAATACGTAGACACTTTCAAAATATATTTTATCTATTTCTCATTTATTTTTTATTTTGTTAACAACTAAATATTTAATATGAATATTCTTTTTTTTTCAATTTTTCTCTTCCGACTATTTTCCTCAAACTCAAATAGGACACTAGAGGAGTTGTTTGAAATTATTAATTTTACTTTTATTATAATCTATGTAGCACATACATTAACAGAACACTGATACGATATGAATACGGACACGTATAATATTTAAAATATAGAACACAGGACACAAATCTATATATTATATAATTATGAATTATATAAATTGACAATAAAGATTTATGTGTACAGGTATGTTTCAGATTATTTGTTGGAGCAGAAAAATATTTTTTATGACTGGTTCAAAAATATTTAGTTTTTATTTTTATAATCATAATAAAAATTTATACAATAAATTTAAAATTTTAAAAAATTAATGTATTTTTTTTAAATTATATTAAAACCGTACTAAATTATCAAAAATTTAATAAATATTTTTTGAACTAAACACTTCATGAATACGTGTTCTACACCTCATTTAAGACACGGAAACGTGTCTTCATATATTATAACATAATTTTGTGCAGGATTTATTCGTGGCCGGATTAGATACCACATCGGCCACAATAGAGTGGGTGATGGCAGAGTTGCTGCACAACCCCCAAAAACTATCAAAAACCAAAACAGAACTTGAACAAGTTTTTGGTGAAACTGGGTTCGAACCAGAAGATTCAAATATCTCCAAGCTCACTTACCTACAAGCAGTTGTGAAAGAAACCCTTAGATTGCACCCAACAGCACCAATATTAATCCACAAATCAGTGGCTGAAGTAGATATCTGTGGCTTCAAAGTACCCAAAGATGCTCAAGTTCTTATTAATCTATGGAGCATGGGGAGAGACTCAGACATTTGGACACACCCAAATTCATTTTTACCTGAAAGATTTTTGGAGAATGGAAAGGATTTCAGAGGAGATGATTATGGGTTCATTCCTTTTGGGTCTGGTAGAAGAATGTGCCCAGGTGTTCCACTGGCTAATAGAATTCTGCATACTGTGTTGGCCACACTTCTTTACCATTTTGATTGGAAGCTTGCAGATGGGGGAAAATCACAAGACATGGACATGACTGAAAAATTCAGCATTACTTTGCACAAAGTCAAGCCTCTCAAGACAATTCCTATTGGAAAATAACAGATTATTTGTTTAGATTTGTCGTTTATACTTTTTCTGCATTTTCCATTTGTATTGGAAACTTCCATTTTTCTTCTCGCTCTTAAAGTAAGTTGTCCCTGTGGTATCACTCCAAACAAAAATTATAAAATAAAAATTAATTTTAAAAAAATAAAATTAATTGTTATAATGATTAAATTATAAATTATTTTAGAGTTAAAAAAATTTTAGTTTCTAAATTAATTTATATTCTTGATGAATAGTTTTTAAATTGATATATAATTAACTACTAAGGTTTTAACTACCAATTATTTAGATTCTAAATAAAAATTATTTAATAATAATAGAAACAATTTTTTTTTAATTTAGTCATTATAGTAACTAATTATTTTTTATATCTAAAATTAATTTTTATTTTATAATTTTTTTTAGCAGTCACTCAAAATATTTAATGTTCTTGCTTAAATGATTTCCCAAGATTATGACATTCTTACCTTCTTCTTATGTGGCCAAAATCGAGAGTTAAATTTCTATAGGGACTAATTTTTCCTGCATTTCAACAAATTTTGTCCTGCACTCTATTATTTTCATAAAAAAACTATTTTACTTCTTTTGAAAATGACTTACAGATTGTATTTTTCAAAAAAATTCATAACATATTTTCTGAACACGAATATATAAATCTAGAAATTATAAAATTATTTTTAAAAAAATATTTTAGAATGATTTTTTATTTTTGAATTTTCTAGTGCGAAGACACCGAAAAATGTAGGGGTAATAAAAGAAAATTGTTGGAGTGGAAAAAGAAACACCCAATTATATAATGGCTTCGGATTGGAACTTCTTAAAAATAGAAAACAAATGTAATAATAGATCAAAAGGTGAAAAATGTAAGATAAAACTACAAATCAAGAGAAAAACACAAAGAAAATAAATAGATATTCCAATCAACGAGTATTGACATTCCAAGAAAATAACTCAACTAAGTAGTGCCAAAATTTCTAATCAAAAGTACTAATGAAAAATATATCAAACAACTAATTTGTCAAACCAAGTATCAAATCATTAATATTGTGTACAAGCATAGATTCATGAATCATAACACTTTTTCCTTATTTTTCTTTACATATAACTCTCGCCCATGATGAATATAATTCGGTCAACAACAAGTACAATTAATATTAATTTTGATGTACTTTAGTATTTCAAATCTTAAACAGAGCACCAATACATACAAAATTTTAACAATTAATGATCAATGTAAAGAGTATTCCCAAAGAGAAATTAAAGCAAAATCAAATGTGAAGATGAGAAACAAACAAATGGTGTGACTTAGCTTTATTAATTTCTCTCTGATTCTACTAGCTTGCATTCCAAGTTTAGTTCACGTGAACAAATAAAAATAGGTAATGGAAAACAAAGGGATAACTTTGTTGAAAATGTTCTCTTGTTTTGGTCAAATGCTTCATCCTTCTATTTTCTTGCCCACCTCCACTTTTCGTTCTCTAGAATTAAATTTATATTTTTTTATTAGCAAGAAAATAAATAAATAAATGTGAACTACTTGGTAGTCTAACCCTTATACATCTTGGACGGAAAGCCCACAACAATCCAAACAATAACAACAACAACCTCTCACAAACAAAAGAAAGAATCATCAACCCAACCTAACACTAATCACTTGTTTTTAATTGAAAACATACAAACCAATGGATCAAGACAACAATCAAAATAGGAAAAACAAGCGGAAGGAACTTTGGGAGTAACCCAAGATCATATCTTCAGTTGAGCCAAAGAGAAAATTTCAAAATGATCAATCACTCCTCCCTTGAAAATATGCTTATTCATATGACGTCAAATCTCTCTAACCAAAGCAATCCAAATATTTCCAAAAGGTAAATTGACAACAACAATAACGTTAATCAAGTTAAAATGCAAGAAATGTGAAGCAGACTCAAGATGATCAGTCGACTTCACCCCTACCCAAGCATAGCAAAGATTCTACACTAGCCAAGCAAATCTCCATTCAAAGAACAAATGACTTGTAGTCTCCTCTTTCTCCATGCAAAAGCAACAAACTGTTCTATCCACCGCAACCCCATGCCTTGCCATATTGACCTTGGTAGCGATCTTATTCTCCAGGACCCTCCAATCAGTAATGTGAGTTGATAGTAAAGCCTTAATCTTCCAAAAATGGTTATACAAACTCGAAGAATCCCCTTCTATCAAACCCTTTAAAACCATACACTAAGTTAACTGAATATTCAACACTATCCCCATCCTTCCAAACCCATTTATCCTCGAACTCAATAGATGGACTCAAAAGGTGTACAACCCCAAGAAGCTTACTAACCAAATCTAGTTCCCAAGCAGAAAGATCCCTTCTCCAAGACAAATTCCACACCCAAACATTATTAACCCAAGCCCCACTCAAAGAAATCTTAGCCTCTTTCGAAACTGACAGTGAAAACAACCTTGGAAAAATACTTTTCAAACTGCCAGACCCCAACCAATTATCTTTCCAGAAAAGTAACTCCTTTACCAAGCTCCTACATGAAACGATCTTCAAAGGATGATCCCCAGACTTCTTGCTTCCAGACCTCCTTCAGATTTCTCCACCAGGGTGAATATGAGTTGAGAAGTTGTTGCTCTTTAAGGCTTCTCCACCCACTATATTTAGACTCTAGAATATCCTTCCAAAGCCCTCCCTTAGTTTGACTTAGATGCCAAATCAATTTCCCCAGCAAAGCCAAATTAAACAACCTAATATTGTGAATGCCAAGGTCTCCTGCTTCCTGTGGCTCACACACCTTATCCCAAGAAACCCATGCAGTTTTCCTCTCCTCGGACCCTCAACCCCACAAAAAGTTCCTTTGTAAGGTCACAACCTTATTCACAATCGTGGAAGGCATATTGAACAAGGATAAAAAGAACAACGAAATAGACGAAAGAACAGACTTGATTAAACAAATCCTCCCAGCCATCGAGATAAATCTTCATTTCCAGGTACTCAATCTAGACTTGATTCTGTCAACTACACCATCCCAAAATGCATTTCTCTTCTAACACCCCCGACAGGCAACCCCAAGTATTTTAAGAGGGTCTTCATCACCTCACAATTGAGAATAGATGCAAAGTGAAGGATGACATTCTGATCAACCCCACCCCTCTGATTCTACTCTTCGAGAAATTTACCTTCATCCCAAGAGAAAGCTCAAAACAATTCAACAAAACCCTAAGGTTGTACACATTCTTAATGTTAGCGCCGCATAAACATAAGGTGTCATTTGTGTACTAAAGCATATTAACCTTAACATTTTTGTACCCGACCTCGAGATCCTCTAACAAATTTTTGTTAGCTACTTTCCTTGAAACCCCTGCTAGACCTTCGCCTGCAATAAGAAACAAGAACAGTGTTAAAGGATCACCTTGCCTCAGTCCTTTCTTCAAAGAAAACTCCTTAGTTCGGCTCCCGTTTACTAGAATAGACACCGTTGTAGATTCCAAACAAGATCTAATTCAGGAAATCAACTTCTTGCAGAACCCAAGTCTGTCCAGCAAGTAGTAGAGGAAATCCCAACGCACCGAGTCATACGCCTTCTCATAATCCACCTTAAAAAAAAGACAACTAACCTTTTTCCTCTTCACCTCCTCTAGCACGTAATAAAAAAGTATCTTCCTTTGTCACATTTTCCCTATTAACGACAAGGAATATACTGACATGCCACTACAAGAAAATTATCAAATACAAAATAATTTTAAAAATAAAAAAATAATTACTTATTATATTAATTAGATTAGATATTATTTTATAAATTAAAAAATTATTAGTATTTAAAGTAATTTTTTATTGTCAATATTTTAGCTATTGCGTTATATTTCAACATTGGTAGCTAACAAATACCAATTTAAAAACTAATTTATAAATTTTTATTATATTTTAGATGTTAATAATTTTTTAATCTATAAATTAGCATATAAGATAGTGAATATATTAACTATTTATTTATTATCTTTAAAATAATTTATTTAATGATTTTCTTTTACGGTATACAACTATCTTTCTATAATCGTTATTCCATATATATTCTATATACTCTCTTCATTCATTGTACGCGTATAGCTTTCACCATAGAGGTCTTGATGAATATATATTACATTCAAAAGAAAATCAGTATTGAAAGTAAGCACAGAAGCCAATGCATGTGACAGTGTTATTTCCTGTTTTTGAATATGGAAAAATAAATAAATATTTTCTTTCAACTTTATTTGTTGAATATTGTAGCATGCATTTTATCAGCCATAAGGAATCCTAGAAAAGTGGAAAGGAAATATTCTTTTTTAGTAGCATCCGTTTCTTGATAAAAATTTCAGAAATAGCTTCTTCGTATCTAAATCTTTTCTTGGTGTTAAACCATTATGAAAAGACAGATATATTTACAACCTTGAATCTTTGTTCTTCTTTTGTTGACAAGGAATATTCAAATTTTGAAGCATTCGGTAATTTTCTTGACATATGTTATAGTTTAACAATCTTCTGGTTCTGAATAATTGTCCATGTTCTTTATGACATGTTTTGTGAAACCTCTGAAAAACTTACAAATCAGTTTCTATATTGAAACCAGAAGCTAAAAGAATTGTGAGCATATGTGTTTGATATTTTGTTTTTGTAACTTATGTTTCACAAGGTTGTAGCAGCAAAATGCATAGCATTGCTAAATCAAGGTTGTATATATAAAAGGTGAATTTTGGCAACCATGGGAAGGAAGATGAAAGATAAACATTCTGAACCGCGTTGGGTCAATCATCACCCAGAATGCAACAGGTCCCTATTTCATGTTATCAAGTATCATCCCCTATTGCGCCATTTCTTTGACAGACTTGCATACAAGAGGGATGGTGATGAAAGAAATGGTTCAGGTTACTGCATTTTCCTCATCTTTCTGCAACTTTTCCTCTTTATCATTAATGGTTGCAGTGGTAGCTAGCATGAATTCTGTGTTGTATGAAATTTTTAGGAGAAGAATGGCTTGTACTTGACTAATTCATAAATGAAATTGATTCAGCAAAATAAGTTTTCTTCTAGTTTTGGTCAAAACTTTACAAAATATCAAAGAAATTCTTACATTATCGAAAATTCCCATTCAGATTTAGTGAAATCAATTTTTTGTCCAGAAAGCTGTGATCAATATTTTCTTTTGTCTGCCATGTTAAGCTCATTAGTAAAATTATTGAGGATATGGTCTGACTATTTCTATACCAGAAGGAACCCTTTTTTTTTTATTTTTAAGAAATATTTTAGATGAACTTTTTTTTTATATAAACTTTTATCTTAGATATCATTATATGAAATTTGATAATTTTTCTGCATCATCTAAGGATTAAATATGTCTTAAGATGTCATTTCATTGTAAATTTTGAAGAATTAGCTCCTAATCTCAAGCAAGCAATGTACATATATTCTCAGGTGACAGAAAGAAGGGACTGAACCTAGAAACAAGAAACTCAAATGTAAGTTCTCCCCTTCTGATTTAACTTATTTCTTTTCTCCCCGTTCCATGTCACCCTTTACACTAATGTAGTCTTTAATTGTTAGAATTATAACAAAAAAATAGTGTAGGAAAGAAAGAGAAACATAATATGTTGAATATTGAGTTGAAAGCAAGAAAATCATATTTTTTAGCAACATGCTTATATTTATGACGATTGAAAATGTAAATTGCAAACATAAGAGATATAATTATCAATAACTAATAGGCTTACTAACTTTAGGCAAAACAGTTGTAGACTATTATTTGTTTATTTGCTTTAGTTATGTATGTATTCAATATTATTTTTCATATACTAGTAATTCTTAGTTTTTATTTTTTCGAGTTTAACAAGATTGAAAACGATAACATAATTTTAGTTCAATTGATATTGGATTTTGGATGTGTTGGTTTGTTCATAATGCAGAATGAGTACACTGATTTACCCGGGAAATAAATAAATGGTTGTATCTAATTTGAAGTTTGCAGGTTGAGAAAAGGATCACACCATGTTCTTCAGTGGCAAAAGACTCTCTAAGGAGAAAGATAAAAGAGATTGTTTTGAAAGAGATGTCAAGAAAGAGGACAAGACATCATAGAAGTTCAACCTGTCCTACGTCAATCAACATGAACGAGAACTTGTTAACAACATTTGTGCAAGAACCAGTCTCTCCTTTGGTCTATAACCTCCACAAACAACATGTGTATGGCACAAAAATGAAATTCACTAGGTCCGTTTCATTTAATCTACCTTACTCCTCATCAAAAAGAGAAAGTTTTGGGTCTATAGACAACGGTTTTCTAACCGAAGGGAAAGGAAAATTGTGTTATGAAAACAAAACACCAAAGTCACGTCAATTTGAATCCTCAAAAAAGTTTTACCTAAGGTCCTTGTCCTTAGGAGCAACATGTTTCAATGTAAATGAAGCAACGATTGCAAGAGATGTTACTAATTCTTCAGGGTCTGCTCAGGATCAAATCCATAACGAAGTCAAACATTTTAAGAATCTAAAACAGAAAATAGAGCATGTTACAGGAGAAAGTAGGAAAGAAAAGCTTCGCGTTACTATGGATGCTATCGTTCACAAGCTTCCTCAAGGCCATGGGATGCCAAATGATTTGAAGAAGGAATTTGTTAAGAAATTGACAGATTCTAATATGATCAGATGCAATGAGAGTGGTCCATTTACTCCTTCATTCGCCAAGCATCCCAGCAACAGCATAAGTAGAAAATTGTCTCTTCAAGAACCACTAGAAGTTTATTTTGGTTCCCATGAGAGTGGCTTTAATCCAGAACCAAGTCACGTCCAATCTAAGAAACTGAAATTAAGAACAGAGAAAGGGCATTCACCATTGAAGCTGATGATACGCTTACGAAGGATGCTTTCATTGCCTGATCTCCAATCCTTTTCCTATGGTTTTCAGAATGGGGAGTTCCCTGATATTTCATCTGTAACTGAGCCAAAGCCAAGAGTAGCTTCTGGGGATGGAACATTGAGTTCTGAGAACATTGTTCATCAGAAAAAGAAGCTTGACCTTCATTTACATTCAAAAACTCAGCTTCAATTAGATACACCAGTAGAAAATTTGATTCAGAAACACCTTGGCAGTGTGGATGAAAATGATCTACTGATTAGTAATATTGTTGAACAAGGATCAGACTGTAGCAAGGTGGGCATCATGACAACTGATGATTTTGGACATAGTTCTTTTAAAAGTGGTGACACCTTTAATGACCAAGAAATGATTGAGCCAATAAAACAAAGCATGGCTGCAATAGAAGAATCAGGTTATATCTCACTCTTTGATCAGGGTTTAAGGTTTAGAATATATTACTTTCTCAAAAATAGTTGTAGTTAAATACATTTTCATAAGCCATAAGATTGGAAACAAAACGAGTTTGGATTAAATTTTGTTTACTATATATAAATGCATTTACATATATTAGTAGGGCATATATACATTTCCTTTGCAAAATCTTAGGTAGTTTAAAATAATCATGATCGAATGTAAAATCTTTAGGTTTGTTTACATTAAATAATTAGTTATCATATACATTTCTTTCTTTGCAAAATCTTAGTCAGTTTAACATAATCATGATCGAATGTTAAATCTTGAATAGTGTTAGTTGCAGCATACTGAGTTGCATTCTTTGATTTCAGTGAATCCAAAATTGATTACTGAACCCGACAATGGACTAGAAAACATTATGGAGCAACAAGAAGCTATAATGGATTTCCTTAAAGTGAAAGACAGCACAGAGAATGCTCAAAAGGTGGAGATCCAAAGCAAGCAGTTGATGAACTATGACATTCTTCCTGTATCTCATGTCCCCACAAGAGACAAAGCTGAGTTTAATTATGTGAAATATGTACTTGAGATATGTGGACTGACTGGTAAAGAGTGCCTTTCAGCATGGCATTCAAGTAACCACCCAGTTGATCCATTGCTCTATGAAGAAATGGAGAGTGACCTTGATTTCTGCAGTTATGGGGGCAGTGGCCAGTGTAATCACCATGTATTGTTTGATTTAATCAATGAGTCATTGTTGGAACTTTCTGGGAGGTCTTTCTGCTACTGTTCTATACCACTTTCACCATCTCATCCAATGCCAAAAGGGTTTCACAATCTTCATCAAGTGTGGACTCATATGAACAAGTCCCTGTGCCTCAGATCCAAAACTGGCCTAACAATAGATGATCATGTAAGTCGTGACCTAGAAAGGCGTGATGGGTGGGTGAACCCTCAAATTTTTGCACAGTGTGTCAGTTTGGAGCTTGAAGAACTGATTTTACAAGATCTTGTGGAGGAAATGTCAAGTGACTTAGCATGCATTTAAGAAAACTTAGTTACTACAATCTGCACTTTCTTAACTGCACAGTTCCATTCCAAAACTTGAATCATTTCATTTCTTAGTGTCATCCTTTGTAATCTCATTTAGAATAAAAGGTAGAGAGAAATGACAAATTCATAGTTTGGATACTGTAATGATTCAAGCTGAGAGAAATTGGAGTTATTCAAAATAGTTTGAATTTGGATATCCATTAGCTTACTCAATCTAATAATCAAACCAATCCTAATATGTTAATGCATATATTTTAGAAAGAAAAAAAATGATTTAATCCCTAAACTTTATTTCTTTTATTAATACAAACATTAAATTTTAGTTTTTATCTTAATTAATCCTTAATCTTTTCAAATTTATAAATAGATTAATTAATATATAAATCCCTAAATAATATTATTTTTGTAAATAGATATCTAGAATTTTAATTTTATTCTAATAATCCTTAAAAGTTTTCAAACTTATAAATAGTTTTTTTAATAAGTTTGAGTTTAATCAGTTACATCACATAATCTTTAGAGCTTATCTTTTTTAAAGTAGTAATTTTTTTGAAAAAAAATATACAACTAAATTTTTTTGTTTTTTCTAATTAACCCTTAAAATTTATCTTCTTTATAAACAATTTTCAGAAAACTAAATCGCAATAGAAAATAATTGTATTATCAATAAATTTATTTATTTAAATTAAATTAAATTTGATAATTTCAAGTAAAATTTCAAATTTAAATATTATTGATACTTCTTTAACTTAGGACGTGAAAATTTCTAATTTTATTCTTCAAAATATAAAATTAATTTTCAAAAGATAACATTATTATATAATGGAAAAAAAAACTAAACCAAAGTAAAATATTTTTACATAAAAATTTAAAAAAAAAAATCAAAAACCAATATAGATCTTTAATTTTTTCCCCTTTAATAAGAATAAATAAATTATATTTTAATAAATAAAAAATATATAGCTAGAAAAAGATGAAGCAAATTATTGAAATTATATGTAAATGATTCAACTCAAAATTAATAGAAAAAAGTTTTAAAATTTTGATAAGTTTTAAGAATTAGTCTGAATAGAATTAAAGTTTTAGACCTATGGTTACAGAACAATAAAAATGTACGCTTGAAGAATAAAATTAAAGTTTAATGTATCTAATGAAATTTAAAGATAAATTAAAATAAAATAAAATTTTATGATGTGTATTTATAAAAAAAATATAAAGCTTAAGAGGTTATATGATTTTTTTTAATGTTTTCATGCTATAGTATATAATAAGAAAAATGAATATTTACATGTATAATTGGTAAAAGGTATAAAAAAAATAAAAACAAATCCAAAAATAAATCTGATTTATGAAAAAAAAAAGTCTGGTTATTTAAACTTTATTAATCTTTATGAAGCAGTTCACTTCATGTTGGAGATCCCGCATCGACTAGAGATTATGACATTTAATTGTATATAAGTGGGTGCAAACATCAACCTTTCGAGCCGATTTTATGGGGTTGAGTTAGGCTTAAAGTTCACTTCTTAATATGGTATTAGAGTCATTTCGAGCCTATCCTAGCGAGTATTTGTTGGGCTTATCAGGCCACCCGCTATCGGACAACCCATAATATATAGTCACACGCACGAGTTGGCACTCTCGGTGTGAGGGGGTGTGTTGGAGATCCCGCATCGACTAGAGATTAGGACATTTCATTGTATATAAGTGGGTGCAAACCTCAACCTTATGAGCCGGTTTTATGGGGTTGAGTTAGGTTTAAAGTCCATTTTTATCAAATTTCAGGTCAAACGGATGAGTATTCACCCACGAAAAAAATAAAATAGTTTCACACACGAACGAACCTTCCTCTCAGCCCTGACAGTGATCAATAAAAAGCTTATTGCTAATCTTATGGGACGAATCTGGGACTCAAATCTCAGCCAAAACTCAATAGACAAAGTAACGAACATCTGGTAAAGATTTCAGACCAAAACACCCAAGGAGTAAGGCGTAGTAAATCCCAGACCGAGAGTGAACAAAACTGGTTTTCCGAAAACAAAACGTCCTGGCTTTTCTTCCTCGTATCTTCTTTTTGTGATTCGTTTATGGACGTGCCTCCTTACTTGAGTGCAAACAACATATCAAAGTACTTGTGTAATTTTTTTACGCGCAATCCGACACAGAATAAAAATTGCAGAACGTAGGGCGAAATTTCACAAGTTTCGGTAGTGGATAGCCTTGGTTTGCGCGAAATTTTTTTGTAAAATTCTCCCAAAATAATGTTTTCTTAAAATTTCACGTAAGAATATCCATTGAATTTGAGACAAAACGCGACAAATTTCAGGTCAAACGGATGAGTATTCAACCATGAAAAAAGTCAAACAGTTTCACACACGAACGAACCTTCCTTTTAGCCCTAGCAGTGATCAATAAAAAGCATATTGTCAATCTTGTGGGACGAATCTGGTGCTCAAACCTCATCCAAAACTCAATAGACACAGCGACGAACATCTAGTAAAGATTTCAGACCAAAACACCCAAGGAGTAAGGCGTAGTAAGTCCCAGACCTAGAGTGAACAAAAATGGTTTTCTGAACACAAAACGTTCTGGCTTTTCTTCCCCGTATCTTCTTTTTGTGATTTGTTTATGCACGTGCCTCATTACCTATATGCAAACAACATATATAAGTACTTGTGTGAATTTTTTAAGCGCAATACGAACGCAGAATAAAAAATGCAGAAAGTAGGGCGTTATTTTAAAAGTTTCGTTACTCGATACCCTTGGTTTGCGTGAAAATTTCTACTAATTTTTCCAAAATAGATTTTGCATGAAATTCCATGTAAGAATATCCACTGAATTTGGGACAAAACGCGAAAAATTTCAGGTCAAACGAATGAGTATTCACCCACGAAAAAAATCAAACAATTTCACACACGACTGAACCTTCCTCTCAGCCTTGGCAGTGATCAATAAAACGGTTATTGCAAATCTTGTGGGACGAATCTGGTGCTCAAATATGAGCCAAAACTAAATAAACACAGTGACGAACGTCTGGTAAAGATTTCAGACCAAAACACCCATGGAGTAAGGCGTAATAAATCCCAGACCGAGAGTGAACAAACTAGTTTTCCGAAAACAAAACGTCATGGCTTTTCTTTCTCGTATCTTCTTATTGTGATTCGTTTATGGATGTGCCTCCTTACCGGGGTGCAAACAACATATGAAAGTACTTGTGTGAATTTTTTCAGCGCATTACGGACCCAGAAAAAAATTTCAGAAAGTAGGGCGAAATTTCACAAGTTTCGGTAGAGGATGCCTTGGTTTGCATAAAATTTCTGAAAAACTCTCCCTAAATAGTTTTTTCTTAAAATGCCACGTAAGAATCTCCACTGAATTTGGGACAAAACGTGACAAATTTCAGGTGAAACGGATAAGTATTCACCCACGAAAAAAATCAAACAGTTTCACACACGAACGAACCTTCCTTGGCAGTGATCAATAAAAAGCTTATTGCTTGTGTTCTGGGACAAATTTGGGGCTCATATCTCAGCCAACACTGAATAGACACAATGACAAAGGTCTGATAAAGATTTCGGACCAACCCACCCAAGGAGTAAGGCGTAGTAAGTTCCAGACCGAGAGTGAACAAAACTGGTTTTTCGAAAACAAAACGCCCTGGCTTTTCTTCCTCTATCTTCTTTTTGTGATTCGTTTATGGACGTGCCTCCTTACCGGGGTGCAAACAACATATGAAAGTAGTTGTGTGAATTTTTTCAGCGCAATACGAACGTAGAATAAAAACTACAGAGATATTTCAAAAGTTTCGGTAGTGGATAGCCTTGGTTTGCGCGAAATTTTTTGACAAATTCTCTCGAAATACTTTTTCCTGAAATTCCACGTAAGAATCTCCACTGAATTTGGAACAAAACACGACAAATTTCAGGTCAAACGGATGAGTTTTCACCCACGAAAAAAATCAAACAGTTTTACACACAAATGAACCTTCCTTTCAGCTCTGACAGTGACTAATAAAAAGCTTATTGCCAATCTTGTGGGACGAATCTGGGTCTCATATCTCAGCCAAAACTCAATAGACACAGTGACGAATGTCTGGTAAAGATTTCAGACCAGAACACCCAAGGGGTTAGGCGTAGTAAGTGTCAGACCTAGAGTGAACAAAACTGGTTTTCCGAAAACAAAACGTCCTGCCTTTTCTTCCCCGTATCTTCTTTTTGTGATTCGTTTATGGACGTGTCTCCTTACCTGGTTGCAAACAACATATGAAAGTAATTGTGGGAATTTTTTCAGCGCAATACAGACGCAGAATAAAGTGGGTAGCCTTGGTTTGCGTGAAAATTTCTGAAAAATTCTCCTGAATAGTTTTTTCTTGAAATTCCACGTAACAATCTCCACTGAATTCGGGACAAAACACGACAAATTTCAGGTCAAACAGATGAGTATTCACTCGCGAAAAAAATCAAACAGTTTCACACACGAACGAACCTTCCTTTCAGCTCTGGCAGTGATAAATAGAAATCTTATTCCCAATCTTGTGGGACGAATCTGTGGCTCAAATCTCAACCAAAAATTAATAGACATAGTCAAGAACATCTGGTAATGATTTCAGACCAAAACACCCAAGGAGTAAGGCGTAGTAAGTCCCAGACCGAGAGTGAACAAAACTGGTTTTCCGAAAACAAAACGTCCTGGATTTTCTTCCTCGTATATTCTTTTGTCGATTCGTTCATGGACGTGCCTCCTTACCTGGGTGAAAACAATATATGAAAGTACTTGTGTGAATTTTTTCAGCGCAATACGGACGTAGAATAAGAATTGTAGAAGGTAGGATGAAATTTCACAAGTTGCGACAGTGGATAGCCTTGGTTTGCGTGAAAATTTCTGAAAAATTCTCCCGAAATAGTTTTTCCCTGAAATTCCACATAAGAATATCCACTGAATGCGGGACAAAATGTGACAAATTTCAGGTCAAACCGATGAGTATTCACCCACGAAAAAAATCAAACAATTTCACACACGAATGAACCTTCCTTTTAGCCCTGACAGTGATCAATAAAAAGCTTATTGCAAATCTTATAGGACGAATCTGGGGCTCAAATCTCAGCCAAAACTCAATAGATACAGTGACGAACGTCTGGTAAAGATTTCAGACCAAAACACCCAAGGAGTAAGGTGTAGTAAGTCTCAGACTGAGAGTGAACAAAACTAGTTTTCCGAAAACAAAACACCCTGACTTTTCTTCCTCTATTTTATTTTTGTGATTTGTTTATGGATTTGTCTCCTTACCAGGGTGCAAACAACATATGAAAGTACTTGTGTGAATTTTTTCAGCGCAATACAGACGCAAAATAAAAATTGAAGAATGTAAGGCGAAATTTCATAAGTTTCGGTAGTTCGCCTTGGTTTGCGCGAAAATTTCTGAAAAAGTTTCCCAAAATAGTTTTTCTTAAAAATCCACGTAAGAATCTCCACTGAATTTGGGACAAAACGTGACAAATTTTAGGTCAAACGGATGAGTATTCACGCACGAAAAATATAAAAAAGTTTCACACACGAACGAACCTTCCTTTAAGCTCTGGCAGTGATCATTAAAAAGCTTATTGCCAATCTTGTGGGACGAATCTTGAGCTCAAATCTCACCAAAAACTCAATAGACACAGTGATGAACGTCTGGTAAAGATTTCAGTCCAAAACACCCAAGGAGTAAGGCGTAGTAAGTCCGAGACCGAGATTGCACAAAACTAGTTTTCCGAAAACAAAACGTCATGACTTTTCTTCCTCGTATTTTTTCGGTAGAGGATAGCCTTGGTTTTCACATAATTTCTGAAAAATTCCCCGGAAATAGTTTTTTCCTGAATTTCCACATAAGAATCTCCACTTAATTTGGGACAAAACGCGGCAAATTTCAGGTTAAACGGATGAGTAATCGCCCACGAAAAAAATCAAACAGTTCCGCACACACACGAACCTTCCTTTCATTCCTAGCAGTGATGAACAAAAAATTTATTGCCAATCTTGTTGAACGAATCTGGGACTCAAATCTTAGCCAAAACTTAGTAGACACAGTGAAGAACGTCTGGTAAAAATTTCAGACAAAAATACCCAAGGAGTAAGGCGTAGTAAGTCCCAGGCCTAGGGTGAACAAAACTGGTTTTCCGAAAACAAAACGTCCCGGCTTTTCTCCCTCGTATAATCTTTTTGTGATTTTTTTATGGACGTGCCTCCTTACTTGGGTGCAAACAACATATGAAAGTACTTGTGTGAATTTTTTCAGCGCAATACGGACCCAGAACAAAATTTCAGAAAGTAGGGCGAAATTTCACAAGTTTCGGTAGAAGATAGCCTTGGTTTGCACAAAATTTATGAAAATTTCTCCCGAAATAGTTTTTTCCTGAAATTCCACGTAAGAATCTCCACTGAATTTGGGACAAATCGCGACAAAGTTCAGGTAAAACTGATGAGTATTCGCCAATAAAAAAAATCAAACAGTTTCACACACACACGAACATTCCTTTCAGTCTTGGCAGTAATGAACAAAAAATTTATTGCGAATCTTGTGGGACGAATCTGGGGCTCAAATCTCATCCAAAACTCAGTAGAAACAGTGAAGAACATCTGGTAAAAATTTCAGACCAAAATACCGAAGGAGTAAGGCGTACTAAGTCCCAGTCCGAGGGTGAACAAAACTGGTTTTCCGAAAACAAAACGTCTTGGCTTTTCACCCCCGTATCTTCTTTTTGTGATTTTTTTATGGACGTGCCTCCTTACCTGGGTGCAAACAACATATGAAAGTACTTGTGTGAATTTTTTCAGCGCAATACGGACCCAGAATTAAATGTCAGAAAGTAGGGAGAAATTTCACAAGTTTTGGTAGAGGATAGCCTTGGTTTTCACAAAATTGCTGAAAAATTCTGCCGAAATAGTTTTTTTCTTGAAATTCCACGTAAGAATCTCCACTGAATTTGGGACAAAACGCGACAAATTCCAGGTCAAAAGGATGAGTATTCGCCCACGAAAAAAATTTAACAGTTTCGCACAAACACAAACCTTCCTTTCAGTTCTGGCAGTGATGAAGAAAAAATTTATTCCCAAACTTGTAGGATGAATCTGTGGCTCAAATCTCAACCAAAACTCAGTAGACATAGTGAAGAACGTCTGGTAAAAATTTCAGACCAAAATACCCAAGGAGTAAGGCGTAGTAAGTCCCAGACCGAGGGTGAACAAAACTGGTTTTCCGAAAACAAAAGGTTCTAGCTTTTCTTTCTCGTATATTCTTTTTCTGATTTTTTTATGGACGTGCCTCCTTACCTGGGTGCAAACAACATATGAAAGTACTTGTGTGAATATTTTCAGCGCAATACGGACCCAAAATAAAATTTCAAAATGTAGTGCGAAATTTCACAAGTTTCAGTAGAGGATGGCCTTGGTTTGCGCAACATTTCTGAAAAATTATCCCGAAATTGTTTTTTCCTGAAATTCCACGTAAGAATCTCCGCTGAATTTGGGACAAATTGTGACAAATTTCAGGTCAAACGGATGAGTATTCGCCAACAAAAAAAATCAAACAGTTCCGCACACACACAAACCTTCCTTTCAGTCCTGGCAGTGATGAACAAAAAATTTATTGCCAATCTTGTGATACGAATCTGGGGCTCAAATCTCAGTCAAAACTCAGTAGACACAGTGAAGAACGTGTGGTAAAAATTTTAGACTAAAATACCCAAGGAGTAAGGCGTAGCAAGTCCCAGACCGAGGGTGAACAAAACTGGTTTTTCGAAAACAAAACGTCCTGACTTTTCTCCCTGGTATCTTCTTTTTGTGATTTTTTAATGGACGTGCCTCGTACTTGTGTGAATTTTTTCAGCGCAATACAGACGCAGAATAAAATTTCAGAAAGTAGGGCGGAATTTCATAAGTTTCGGTAGAGGATCGCCTTGGTTTGCACAAAATTTCTGAAAAATTCTCCTGAAATAGTGTTTTCCTGAAATTCCACGTAAGAATCTCCACTGTAGTTGGGACGAAACGCGACATATTTCAAGTCAAACGGATGAGTATTCGCCCACGAAAAAAATCAAACAGTTTCGCACAATGAACCTTCCTTTCAGTCCTGGCAGTGATGAACAAAAAATTTATTGCCAATCTTGTGGGACGAATCTGGAGCTCAAATCTCAGCCAAAACTCAGTAGAGACAGTGAAGAACGTCTGGTAAAAATTTCAGACCAAAATACCCAAGGAGTAAGGCGTAGTAAGTCCCAGACCGAGGGTGAACAAAACTGGTTTTCCGAAAACAAAAGGTCCTGGCTTTTCTTTCCCGTATATTCTTTTTCTGATTTTTTTATGGACGTTCCGCCTTACCTGGGTGCAAACAACATATGAAAGTATTTGTGTGAATTTTTTCAGCGCAATACGGACCCAAAAAAAATTTCAAAATGTAGTGCGAAATTTCACAAGTTTCAGTAGAGGATAGCCTTGGTTTGCACAACATTTCTGAAAAATTATCCCGAAATTGTTTTTTCCTGAAATTCCACGTAAGAATCTCCACTGAATTTGGGACAAATCGCGACAAATTTCAGGTCAAACGGATGAGTATTCGCATACGGAAAAAATCAAACAGTTGCGCACACACACGAACCTTCCTTTCAGTTCTGTCAGTGATGAACAAAAAATTTATTGCCAATATTGTGGGACGAATCTGGGGCTCAAATCTTAGCCAAAAATAATTTGACACAATGAAGAACGTCTGGTAAAAACTTCATACCAAAATACCCAAAGAGTAAGGCGAAGTAAGTCCTAGACCGAGGGTGAACAAAACTGGTTTTCCGAAAACAGAATGTCCTGGCTTTTCTCCTCTGTATCTTCTTTCTGTGATTTTTTTATGGACGTTCCTCCTTACCTTGGTGAAAACAACATATAAAAGTACTTGTGACAATTTTTTCAGCGCAATACGGACCCAAAATAAAATTTCAGAAAGTAGGCCGAAATTTCACAAGATTCGGTAGAGTTTGATTTGCATAAAATTTCTGAAAAATTCTCCCGAAATAGTTTTTTCTTGAAATTCCACGTAAGAATCTCCACTGAATTTGGGACAAAACGCGACAAATTTCAGGTCAAACGGATGAGTATTCGCCCACGAAAAAAATCAAACAGTTTCGCACACACACGAACCTTCCTTTCAGTTCTGGCAGTGATGAACAAAATATTTATTGCCAATCTTGTTAAACGAATCTGGGGCTCAAATCTCAGCCAAAACTCAGTAGACACAGTGAAGAATGTCTGGTAAAAATTTCATATCAAAATACCTAAGGAGTAAGGCGTAGTAAGTCTCTGACCGAGGGTGAACAAAACTGGTTTTTCGAAAACAAAACGTCCTGGCTTTTCTCCCTCGTATCTTCTTTTTGTGATTTTTTTATGGACGTGCCTCCTTACCTAGGTGTAAACAACATATTTAAGTACTTGTGTGAATTTTTTCAGCGCAATACGGACGCAGAATAAAATTTCAGAAAGTAGGGCGGAATTTCATAAGTTTCGGTAGAGGATAGCCTTGGTTTGCACAAAATTTTTGAAAAATTCTCCTAAAAATAGTGTCTTCCTGAAATTCCACTTAAGAATCTCCACTGTAGTTGGGACAAAACGCGACAAATTTCATGTCAAACGGATGAGTATTCGCCCACGAAAAAAATCAAACAGTTTCGCACAATGAACCTTCCTTTCAGTTCTGGCAGTGATGAACAAAAAATTTATTGCGAATCTTGTGGGACGAATCTGGGGCTCAAATCTCAGCCAAAACTCAGTAGACACAGTGAAGAATGTCTTGTAAAAATTTCAGACCAAAATACCCAAGGAGTAAGGCGTAGTAAGTCCCAGACCGAGGGTGAACAAAACTGGTTTTCCGAAAACAAAAGGTCCTGGCTTTTCTTTCCCGTATATTCTTTTGCTGCACACAATTCTCATTTTGGCACTGGTTTTTATGGTTATTTGACTGGTTTTTCTGCTTAAAGGCTTATGCAGAAAACTGGTTTTGTGTGCCTTGGTATCCTACTGGTATACTTGCTTTGTATATGCACAAATTCTGTTTTGCAGGACCTTTCAAGTTCAAAAACAACAACACAAACAAACCAGGGATTTGTCTTCATCAAATAGGGGGAGATTGTTGAACAAGAT
>Ga0123342_1004035_pt1 | contig 22879 bp, 26 predicted proteins | sample Turbeawhitnodule_FD_89960 | JGI IMG/M metagenome (GOLD analysis project Ga0123342, IMG submission 89960) | Root nodule microbial communities of legume samples collected from Mexico - Turtle bean Mexico white nodule | ecosystem: Host-associated > Plants > Roots > Nodule | place: Mexico: Nepantla... | reverse complement strand
TTATAATTTTTCATATTATATTAATATTTTTAATATTATGTATATAATTATTATGATAATAGTTGGTAGGTAATAGAGATCAGTGGATGATAGTTCGTAGGTAATAGAGATTCGTGAGTAATAGTTGGTAGGTAATAGAGATCCGTAGGTAAAAGTTGGTAGGTAATAAGATCTGTAGGTAATAGTTGGTAGGTAATGCTGAATTTACCTACGGATTCAGAATCCGTGAGTAATAGTTGGTAGGTAATGCTGAATTTACATACGGATTCAGAATCTGTGGGTAATGTCTGTAGATAATGTTGTCCGTAGGTAATATCCGTAGGTAATGCTGAATTTACCTACGAACTCAGATCCGTGGGTAAAAATCCGTAGATAATACTGATTTTTTTTGTAATGAGATTACAAACACCACACACCAAAGTAGTGACCTTGATCCCCTCAAGAAACACACTACATTTGGCAAACCACACCAAGAGTGTTGATCTTGAACACCTCAAGAACACACAATACTCATTGGCAACATAAATACATAAATACAATAATCAAGGAAGAAGGGAATAGAATACACCTGGGTATTATAAAGCTTAAAGTTTAGAATTACAACCCAATCATATTCCACACACTTAAGAATGATCCAAAGCTCTTTCAAATCTTGGAAAAACTATTTTTTGATAAACTCTTTTTCTTACTCCAAGATTAGGAGCGTAAAAACACCTTTTTATGGACCAACCAAGTGGCAAAAAACATTTAATAAAGGAGCCAAGGTAGTTAGGATCATTTAAAACATATTGAAACCACTTAGCAAAATTTTGTTAAGGTTTTCAGGAAAAAAAATTGATTGATTTGTCGAAACAATCGCTTGAATTGACTTGATAGCGAGCTTTTCAAAAACTACTAAGGTAAAACAACTTCTTGTTTCGAAATTTCAACAACATTTTATAAAACCCATCTTTTCAAAAGGTTAAAGATTCAAATGAACTTGGATCATCTTAAGAAGTGAATTAACAATTTTCAAACAACTAGACAACACACACACCCAGCAGCAAGGTCTTCAAGCTTTCCTCTTGGATTTGGAGACATCAAAGCATCTTGTTCAACAAGACTTTGGTAAATGCCGCACCAATCATTGCATTCTTTACTATTTTAAATCATCATTTATATTTTCTTGCTTAACAATCACAACCCTCTTTTATTATTATTGTTATTGCTAATATTTATTGCTTGCAGATAAGTTTTGAATTTTGTTCACTAGACAAACTATTGGGGTCATCTGACCACTTTTATACTATCATCTTTCTAGCATTGGATAAGTCTACGCTGGAATCACATTTAATTTGACTGCTAAACGATATCTATCAACCAGTGTGATACCTTCTGCGATGGTCCTGGGTGACTTTAGGGTTTCCTGAATAACCGACCTTTTATCGTCGTCCGTTTCCCGAGCTTTCCAATTTGGACAGTAGGTCTACTCGGGCATTCTACTGCCTTGGAACATGCACCAACTCGAACACAATGAAAGTTTCCCTTAAATACGTAACATACCTGAGGTACAAGGCCAATTGTGGTCTTTGGCCTAGTACTCACCTGTGACCTGCCCGGTCACTAGCAACGAGTCACATTTTATCAGCAAGCTTCGAGCGCACAACTTCTTGGCCAACAACATTCCAGCTATCAGAGCTTCATACTCAGTTTTGTTGTTGTTGGCCTTGAAGGAAAATCTCAGGGTCTGCTCGAGCAACAATGCATTAGGTCCCTCGAGAATATCCCAGCCCCGCTACCTTGCTGGTTAGAGGATCCATCCACTGAGAGGACCACAGGAAATCACCACCATCCACCTTGGTGGCCTCAGCCGGTAGATGTACGACGAAATCAGCATATACCTGGCCCTTGATGGGCCCCCTGGGTTTATACTGCATGTCAAACTCAGATAGCTCAACTGCCTAACGCACCATCTGACTTGCCATATCGGGCTTATGGAGGACCTTGCGAATTAGCATATTTGTCATCGTCGAGCTGCGAATAACGGTGGAGTCACCAAGCTACGAATACCATTGCCAACACTGCCTTTTCAATAGCTTGATATCGTACCTCCAACCCTTGTAGTACCTTGCTCACGATGTAGATAGGTCTTTGAACCTTATCCTGCTCTTCTACGATGATCGAGCTGATTTCCCGATCGGTAATTGTGAAATAAAGACTAATGGGAGTACCTGGCAGCGGCTTACAAAGGACAGGCAGGTTGGCCAGGTATTCCTTCAACTTGAGGAATGCATCCTCAGACTCGTGAGTCCATACGAAACGACTGTTCTTCTTCAGGTATTAAAATAAGGGTACCCCTTATCTCCGCCAGCTTATAAGAACTTGGACAAGGCGGCCATACGCCCCATTAGCTATTGTACTTCCTTCACACTGGCAGGGCTCCTCATTCCTATGATCGCTACACACAGCTGTTGTTCGCTTCTGTCCCCCGTTTTGTGAGAAAAAACCCTAGGAACTTCCCTGCTTCAACCCCAAATACGCATTTCTCTAGGTTCAACTTTAAATTATATTTAACTATTGTGGTGAATAGCTCTTGCAAATCAATAACTTGTTGATCCTTCTCTTCTGAGGTGACGACCATGTCGTCCACATATGCCTGTACATTTCGCCCGATCATAGAGGCGAGGATCCTGTCCATCAACCTCTGGTAGGTAGTGCCAGCATTTTTTAGACCAAAGGGCATGACCTTATAGCAATAACTGGAGAGCTTGGTCATGAAGGCGGTTTTGCACTCATCACGAGGGTGCATGCATATTTGATTGTACCTCGAGAATGCGTCTAGAAAGCTCAGCAATCGGCAACCTGAAGCGCTCTCGACCAAGGAATCTATACTAGGCAGTGGATAAGAATCCCTGGGACATGCCTTATTCAGGTCTATAAAGTCGACGCATATCTTCCACCTTCCGTTGGCCTTTTTCACCAACACCATGTTTGCCAGCCATTCAGGGTACTGAATTTCACTTATATGACCAACTTCTAAAAGTTTTTTGTGTTTCTTCCTTGATGACAAGACATCTCTCCTCGTTGAACTTTCTTCTTTTTTGTATTACTAGTCAGACCTTCTCATCCGTAGTGAGCCTATGACACAAGAAGTCGGGGTCTATTTCGGGCATGTCTGCAAAAGACCATGCAAAGGCATTCATGTGCCTCGCTAATACTTTGGCGATCTTCTCTTGAAATTCTCGACCTAGCAATGTGTCGAGCTTGAATTTCTTCCCATCAATCACTTTCTCTTGAACCTCACCAGCAGGCTCAAATTTCCTCTTGCTGGTGACCTCAGCTCAGGTGATCACCTCTGGCTCCCGCGCCTGGACGGTGACCGCACACACTCCCCTCCTGCTCTTCAGGCTATTCTCGTAGCATTTCCTTGTCGCCTTCTGGTCAGACTTGATGATGATCACCCTCGTTCGAGGGAGGGAACTTCATATTCATGTGCCTCGTCGAGGCCACCGCGCCTAACTTGTTCAAGGAGGGTCTTCCCAAAAGTAAGTTATAGGCCGAAACAACATTAATTACCTGATACTGATTGTGCGAGATGAGGTACCATCTGAGAAAGTCGTCCTCAGCTCCACATGTCCCCACACCTCCACCTGATCTCCAACAAAACCAAACAAGCAACCATCATATGGTCTCAACTAGTCAGGTCACAGTTGTAAGTTATTAAACGTTACCCAAAACATCACATCAGTTGAGCTCCCCTGGTTGATGAGAACTCAGTAGTGTACTCTTCTCCCCACAGTGACGACGGATATCACTACAAGATCATTCTCGTGTGGGACCACATCTTCCAAGTCAGTGTTTGTAAAGTAGAGGTGGGGCTTAGCCGGTTCGTCAGACCTCCGCACCTCCATTGACATCACCTCTCTCGTATACTTCTTACGCTTGGACGCGGAACATCCCGAGATGGTGTTCAGCTTACCATGGACTGATACCTTGTGTCCCTTGTCTGCTGAAGTAGTTTCTTCCTTGGACCCCTTCTGGCTACCTTCCAAGTACTCCTTCAAGAATCCATCTTTTATCAGACTTGCCAACTGATAGCCTAAGGCTATGCAGTGCTCTACGTCATGCCCAAACCCCTTGTGGAACTCGCACCAGATATCCTTGCGCGGTCTCAAGTTCCTGTCAAATTCGGGGGGAACCTCAATTTATCTGCCATCCCTGGCATACCCAACAACTTCTTGTAGGTCATCCAGAACTTTGGTTGGAAAGGCAGGTCTTCTCTTGTCTTTGTCTTTGGTTGGTTCTTTTTAGCTATGTAGGGTGCTTGCCTTATGTCGGACCTCTTCTCGGTCGCGGCTTCGTGGACCCTCATAGGTTGAGCTCAGCTGCTTTCTTTAGGCTTGGCTTGCCCTGGGTACGTGCTGTCGCGCTTCACAGATACTACCTCTTCTGCATCGATGTGAGCGACAACTTATCGTCGTATCTCCCCAAACGTTCTTGCTGGATTTCTAATCAATTAATCATTGAACGGTCTTGGCATGATGCCTTGCCCAAAGGCTTGGACCATCAAGGCCTCGTCTTGGGTCTAGAGCTTTATTGTAAAAGCCTCAAACCTATTCAGAAAATCCTTTATAGGTTCTCCCTGTCTTTGCTTTACACCAAAAAGATCGAAAGGGAATGGCGGTCGGGCTTGGTTAATGATGAATTATTCCCTAAACAACTCGAAAAATTGGTCGAAGGAGGTGATGTGGCCATCGGGAAGGCCAACAAAACACTGCAACGTCGTTCCTGTGAACGTTCCCAAGAATATCTTGCAATGTATGGCGTCTGTTCCTCCCGATATGATCATCTGGGCATTGAACGTTGTCAGACGACTCTCGAGGTTTTCTTCACCTGTGAAAGTAATCTTTGGCGTTATGTAATTAGCTGGTATGACAGTTTCCATGATCGCTGGAAAAAATGGTCTTGAGTGAGCTCTGAGCTGAGCAATCGGGTCTCGCTCCCTTGCGGAGCGTTTGTCAAGCTACTGCAAATTCTTACGCAACTCCTCACTACTCGTTCGTGACACGTCTATTTCCACCATCAAATGATCTTGTATGAGCAGCTGCTCAACTCGGACTTCTGCTAGGAGTCTCTCATGTTCATCTGTGGATGTTGCCATTGCTTCTTGAAGGGCACTCACGGTCTCCATAAGTTATTGTATAGTGGGGATGTCGTTCCCTTCAAATCCCAGTGGACCATGCCTTGTGTTCCTCATTACGTTAGAAAACTCAAACACAATTATGGATGGGATCAGGTTTATTAGGCCCTACGATGGGTGCCAAATGTTCTTGTCGGTTGACCTCCTCGCCGGTTGACTCTAGTGGCAAGCTCTAGCTCCATCTGTCTCTTCACGAATTCATTCTTTTCTCTTGCTGATCTGGATCGTAGCTTCGTTGAAACAGAGGGGGCCCTACCTGTTGACTTCACTTCGACGATCAAGACAGTACAAAGCTTATAAGAATTTAAGAAGTAGTCAGCTTCAGTCTTAGAAACAACGTACCTTAACTTGGGGTCTCAAGCCCCTTTTATAGCTTACCTTTTGTAACAACTTTCCATCACGGAAATCTAATCTCAACTGAAAGCATACTCAACAGAAAAATATTATGTTCAGGGGCACTCTCTCTCAGTGCTGTAACAGAACGAAATCTTTCCTCCAGGGAGTGTATAAAATAATAACAGAATAACCACCAAGGCACCAACTCATGTTCCAACATCAATGGTCCATTTTGTTTACGTGGGCACCCTACTCACGGTGCAACATTATATTTTGCTATACATGAAAACTAACCTTTACGTGCCCTAAAACACATGGGCTTAGGTTTAAAAAGAAAAACACTTACTTGACCTAGACCACATACGCGTTAAGTGCACCCCTAGGTCCACAATTACCCTTCGCTAGCCGCCTAGGCCTTACGTACGAAGGATTACCTTAATTATACAAAAACGAACTTACTCATACAACTGAGGCCCAATTACATGGCTCGCTATACTGGCCCAAAAGCTGAGCTGATCTGCCTGTGCCATACACCAAGATCCAACAACCGAGCGCCGAGTTCTGAGCACTCGGATCCAAAACAAATCTTAAAAGAGTTTTCCTTTTATTCAACTATTGAACCTAATTTTCCTTTCAATTCATCCAATATCTAGTTCCTTTATGTTAAAAATTTGTTAATGAGGTCCACATTTGAACAATTGAGAATGACTTTGTACTAGAATTTTTTTTAGCTAAGCTGATTAAACTTTACTTAATGTGTATTGATGTCAGTTATGTACCTCAAATATTGTTTTTATTTCTTTATTTCCCTTTCTTGTTCGACCATTTCAAATTAGCTTCTAACTTTGATACTTTCTATTAGTTTTGCGGTAGTCACAAGGTTTATGAAACTTTTGAAGCAGTATCTCCTAAGGTATGATTCCAGTTACTTAATTAAGTCAAAACTCAATAGTTTATCATATTTCTATTTTTGGGATATTATTTATTACTCTAGTCTAGTGTCTTCCATCCTCATTTCATAGACTTGCACTTCATTTTACTACACTATTTCTTATTTCAATATATCAATTTACTTTCACAATTTTGTATCAATCTTTATGTTAGATACAATGTCAAAAATATGTGAGTTGATTTTAGATTGACACATTTTAAGATTGCACTTTGTTTATGATTTTTTTTATTTTTAGCAATATAAGGTGAGAACTCAAAGAATATCCCCACTGGACACGAACTTAACCAAATGGTTAACAAAGTGTGAAGGTTCACTTCTAGAGGGCAAAGAGAAAAACACAATTATATGGTGACAATGAGGCAATGATGTGGAATTGAAGTGAATAAGGCAAAGATAACTAACAATTTAAGAGACACATGAAAGTATAAAGATGAAGGGAATGAAGGGCGCAAAGAAAGATAAAAAGAGGAAGAGTTTCCACTTGGAGAAGAGGAGACTCCAAGATGACTGGTGCAAAGAGCTGCCACTTGAGATGTTACCCACCCAAGATAAGACCCAAAAATGAGAGCTCACAAGTCTCACAAAATCACTCCTGCAGAGTTTCTTTACTATTCAATTTCAATGTCTATGTGAAAATAATGAGGCAAAGCACCCTATTTATAGGAATGGTTGCCTTGATGGGCAAGATGGGGGAGGGGTAGAAAAGACATAAGAGGGGTGTGGCCTAAGGGTTTGACATAGGTCATGCTGCCCCCTAGTCCTAGCTTTTAGAAGCTAGGGCTATCTTCTAACCCTAATGGATTAGAGACATGCTAAAATGATAAATATGCTCACCCTATTATGCTATGTGGACCCTACTCTACTGAAATTAAAAACAAAAAGACTAGCTGGTGCTCAGCTACCATGGCTTGGGCTTTGCTCCTAGTAATCTTCTGAGGAATGATGGGCTCTGAAGCACTGGCTAGTGGTGGGTCCTGACCTAACCTTGGATCCTGTGTCATGTTTCGGGTCATCCTTCTGGGGGTTGGGCTTGGTTAGGCGATGCTCTATCTCTCAGGTCTTCATCATGCTCTCCGGGTAGGAGAGAATTTTTCCATGAATTTGCAACACCTATAGAGAAAGGAGTTAGATCACTAACATTAAAAGAATGACTCCCTAAATACGTGTCAAGTAAATCTAACTTGTAAGCATTATCATTTATCCTTTTGATGATCTGGAAGGGACCATCACCACGTGATAGGAGTTTGGATTTTCTTTAAGTAGGGAAGCGATCCTTCCTCAAGTAAAGTCAAACCCAATCCCTGGGTTCAAAGATCAAGGCCTTGTGCCCCTTATTGGCATGTTATGCATACTTTCCTACCTGCCTTTCAATAAGGCACTTGATGTGGTGGTGCAACATTTTAATAAAAAATGCTTTTTCAAAACCATCCTTGCACAAAACCTCATCAAGTACAAGAATACGGAGTAGGTCAAGGGGTGTGAGGGTATTGAACCCATACACAACCTCAAAAGAGGTGTGAGAATTAGTAGAGTTAACTACTCTATTATAAGCAAACTCAATATGAGGAAGTAAATTTTTCCACACCCTTGGGTTGCAGGAAATAAGGCATCTTAACATTTGGGCCAGAGTTCTATTAACCACTTTTTCCTGACCGTCAGTTTGGGGATGACAAGTAGTAGAAAACAAAAGTTTAGTGTCAAGTTTTCCCCATAAAGTCTTCCAGAAGTGACTCAAGAACTTAGAGTCTCTGTCAGATACTATACTTCTAGGAAGCCTATGCAATCTAACAACTTCCTTAAAGAAGAGATTTTCAATTTGGCAAGCCTCATCTACTTTGTGGCATGGAATAAAATAGGCCATTTTGGAAAAGCGATCGACTAAAATGAAATTCATGGAGATGTCTACACAAGGCATGTTCGGGATGGGAAGAGGGGTATATAAACCATGGGGTTGCACCTTAGACTTAGCATTTCCACATGCTATGCACTTATCACATAAGCTATATACGGATTTGCACATGTGGGGCCAAAAGAAATGCTCATGCATTGTATCTAAGGTTTTTGTTACCCCAAAATGTCCCATTAAACCACCCTCATGTGCCTCTCTAACAAGAGATTGTCTCAAAGACCCTTGGGGCACACAAAGTCTTTTCCCTTTAAAGAGAAAACCATCATGTATAAAAAAGTCTTTGTGGCCACCCTTTGAGCACTCTTGAAAGATGAGAGAAAAATCAAGGCCATCTTTGTAAATTTCCTTGATGTGATCAAACACCAAGTATTGAGTGTCCAAAACATTAACCAAGGTATGTCTTTTAGAAAGAGCATCTGCCACCACATTAGACTTGCCTTGCTTATACCTGTTCACTATGAATCTTTAGGTACCTATCATGAAATTTATGGCATTATCTACATAAGGAAATTGCTCAATAAACTCTACCCACTTGGCATATCTCTTGTTAAGTGGCATATCTCTTGTTAAGTTTACTTTGACCTTTCAAATATTTAAGAGATTCATGATCACTATGTATCACAAACTCTTTTGGAAAAAGATAGTGTTGCCAATTTTGCAAAGCCCTAACAAGAGCATAAAACTCTTTGTCATAGATTGAGTAATTGAGATGACTCCCTTTGAATTTTTCACTAAAATAGGCTATGGGGTGACCCTCTTGAAGGAGGATAGCCCCAATGCCTATGTTAGAGGCATCACACTCAATCTTAAATGTCTTAGCAAAGTTGGGAAGTGTTAAAATGGGTGCCTTGGTTAATTTGTCTTTCAAGGTTTCAAAAGCATTTGCTTGTTCTTGACCCCATTTGAACACTACATCCTTATTTTCATCTCATTGAGAGGTGAAACAATAGTACTAAAGTCTTTCAAAAATCCTCTATAGAAACTAGCTAATTCATGAAGCTTCGTACTTCACTAATATTGGTGGGTGTAGGCCAATTTTTAATTGTTGCCACCTTTTGTTATCAACATGCACCCCTTGGGAACTCACTACAAAGCCTAGGAAGTCTATATAGTTTATGGCAAAGATACATTTTTCCGGAATGGCATACAACTTATCTTGCCTAAGGGTTTCTAGAACTTGCCTAACATGCTCTTTATGGTCTTCTATGGACAAGTTATAGATAAGGATGTCATCAAAGTAGACTACTACGAAATTGCCTATAAAAGGTCTTAAAACATGATGCATAAGTCGCATGAAGGTGCTTAGAGCATTGGTTAAGCCAAAGGGCATGACTAACCAATCATACAAACCAAACTTGGTCTTAAAAGCGGTTTTCCATTCATCTCCTGGTTTAATCTGTATTTGATTATACCCACTTTTAAGATCAATTTTGTTGAATATTTGAGACCCATGTACCTGATCCAACAAGTCATCTAATCTAGGGATGAGATGCCTATACTGGATTGTTATGTTATTTATTGCGCGCCAATCCGTACACATCCTCCAACTCCCATCCTTTTCAGGGACAAGAATCACAGGCATAGCACAAGGACTCATGCTATCTTGGACCCACCCCTTATGATACAATCCAAGTAGCCAAGAAGATTAGCAAGGACTCAAGAGACAATTCACACTGTGAGCAGTCATCTCAGCAATCAAGTCAAGACCCCATCAAATATCAAACGACCCTCACTACAAGAAGAACTTGGCATATGCCAGAACATCAACTGTTCTTTCTTATGATTTTCTTAAAAGAAAAAAACATGTTTGTAAATAATTTAGGCTCACTTTTGGGGTCCAAATAGAAAAATAGGCTAGAGTGGCTTCACATAGCATAAAAAGAAGTGTACTTATCAAAATGGGCTTATACCAAGCCCACATTTTCAAGACAAGGCACCTGGAATTAAGGCTTTTAACCTACCTTCTAGACGTTACACCTAAAGGTGCGGTTTTGACCATGGTCAACACCCTAGGCAGCCCCTCTCCCTTGCCATTTCTACCATTCACCTATCTTGCCCACCAAGGCACCCCTTCCTATAAATAGGGTGTCTTGCCTCATGTATTTTCACCTATATTTTGAATATAGTAAAGTAACTCTAATTGAGTGATTAGTGAGCTTTGTCTCCTAAATGTTTTGGGTCTTATCTAGAGTGTGTGAGCATTTTCAGTGGCGACTCTTCCTCACTTATCTTGGAGTTTCCCACCCTCCAAGTGGCATGTTCATCTTTCCCCAATCTCCATAACCTTTCTTCATGTCATCTTCTGCATTCCTTTCCATTTTGCCTTTTACTTTCTTCATTATGTTCTTTTTTGTGTCTTTTTCCATTCGTTCATCTTCATTCCTTGCATCATCTACACCATCTTAATTGTCTTTTTATCTTTGCCCTTCTGAAGTGAACATTCACACTTACTTAACCACTTGATTAAGTTCGTGTCCAGTGGGAATCTTCTTAGGGTTCTCACCTTAAATTTCTCAATCAAAAATCATAAACAAATTGTGCAATCCTGAAATCAACTCACATCATGTGGTATTTAGAGCATGGTTATTTGGTACTTATTTGCTTTGAGTTGATTTCGACAATCTTTATTTACTTTATTGCAAAAGCAACACATTGGTTGTTGATCATTCTAATCAAATTAATTTTCTTCCTAGTGTTGATTCTCTTTTGCAAAAAATTCAAGGACGTGTTTCCAAGTGAAGTTCCTAGAGGACTCCCACCCCTAAGAAGAATTGAACACCACATTGACCTTCTTCTAGGAGCATTTTTGCCTAATAGGCCAGCTTATAGAACAACCCTCAAGAGACAAAGGAGATCCAAACTCAAGTGGAAGAATTGATGAACAAAGGATGGGTACAAGAGAGCATGAGCCCATGTGTTGTTCCAATCATTTTGGTGCCTAAAAAGGATGGTTCTTGGAGGATGTGCACAGATTGTAGAGCACTAAATAACATTACCATCAAGTATAGACACCCTATTCCCAAGTTATATGATTTATTGGATGAATTGTACGATGCTTGTATATTCTAAAAAATTGATTTAAGAAGTGGTTACCATCAAATTAGGATTAGGGAGGGGAATGAATGGAAAACATCCTTTAAAACAAAATATGGATTGTATGAGTGGTGTGTGATGCCATTTGGGCTAACAAATGCCCCAAGCACTTTTATGAGATTAATGAACCATGTTTTGAGAGAATTTTAGGGCAAATTTGTTGTGGTGTATTTTGATGACATCCTGATCTATAGCACTAGTCTGTAATTACATGTGGAACATTTGTGTGTTGTTTTGAATATTCTTAGAAAAGAAAAGTTGTATGCTAATCTTGATAAATTTAGGTTTTGTATTGAACAAATTGTGTTCTTGGGTTTTGTGGTAAGTGCCAAAGGAGTTCAGGTAGATTATGAAAAAGTGAAGGTTGTCCAAGAATGGCCTATCCCTAAAAATTTGAGTGAGGTTATGAGCTTTCATTTGCCTAGCTAGTTTCTACTGAAGATTTGTAAGAAATTTTAACACCTTGGCAGCACCCCTAAATGAGATTGTTAAAAAGCATGTTGGGTTTAAATGGGAAGAAAAACAAGAAAAATCTTTTTCCGCCCTTAAGCATGAATTGACTAATGCCCCCATTCTTGCATTGCCAAACTTTGAAAATCTTTTGAAATTGAAAGTGATGCATCTAATGTGGGTATATGAGCTGTTTTGATGCAAGAAGGTCATCAAATTGCTTATTTTAGTGAGAAATTAAATGGTGGCTCCTTAAACTCTCCCACTTATGATAAGGAATTGTATTCCTTAGTGAGAGCATTACTAACATGGCAACACTATCTTTTTACCAAAAGAATTTGTGATTCATAGTGACCATGAGTCTTTAAAGTACTTAAAATGCCAAGGAAAATTAAATAAAAGACATGCCAAATGGGTTGAATTTTTAGAAAAATTTCCATATGTCATAAAACATAAAAAGGGAAAAAGAAATATTGTGGTTGATGCTTTGTCTAGAAGACATGTGTTCTTGAAACAAAATTGTTTGGTCTTGAATTTTTAAAATATATGTATCCACATGATTTTGAATTTGCTGAAATCTATAATTCTTGCACAAAGTTTAGCACCAATGGATATTTTAGGGACAATGGTTATTTCTTTAAGGAGAAAAGATTGTGTTCCTAAATGTTCCATTAGGGATCTTTTAGTAAGAAAAGCACATGAGGGAGGGCTAAAGGGACGCTTTGCGGTTCAAAAGAGCTATGACACTTTGCGTGAACATTTTTATTGGCCTCACATGAAACGTGATTTCCAAAGTTTTATGAAAATTGCATTTATTGTAAAAAGGCCAAATCAAAAGTCAAACCTCAAGGTTTGTACACTCCTTTACCTGTTCTTTATAGCCCTTGGATTGATATTTCAATGGACTTTGTATTGGGTTTGCCACGAACTCAAGGAGGGAAGATTATATATTAGTGGTTGTTGACATATTTTCCAAAATGACTCATTTTATTCCTTGTAAAAAAATTGATGATGCTTGCCATGTAGCTAACTTGTTTTTCAGGGAGGTAGTAAGACTTCATGGACTACCAAGAAGTACTATGAGTGATAGGGATACAAAATTCCTAAGTCACTTTTGGAGGACATTATGGGGTAAGTTAGGTACCAAACAAATGTAGTGAATAGAACTTTGGGTACCTTACTTATAACTATTTTGAAAAAAAAAATTGAAAGCTTGGGAATTATGTTTACCTCATATTCAATTTTCTTACAATAAGGTTGTTCATAGCACAACAAAATGCTTTTCATTTGAAATTGTGTATGGATTAAATCCTTTAACTCCATTAGACTTGTTACCTATGCCTAACATTTCTATTGTAAAGCATAAAGATGCACATGCTAGAGCTAACTATGTGAGAAAGCTACATGAACAGGTCAAAGCACAAATTGAAAAAAAAAAGGTTGAAGGTTATTCTAAGAAAACTAACAAAAAAAGAAAGAAACTAACCTTTGAGCTTGGAGACTGGTTTAGGTACACATGAGTAAAGAAAGGTTCCCAGAACAAAGAAAATCCAAGCTCCAACCTAGAGGGGGTGGACCTTTCCAAGTGTTCGAAAAGATTAATGACAATGGCTACAAGATTAATCATCCAAAATAAGTACAATGTGAGTAACACTTTTAACGTGTCTGATTTGTCTCCTTTTACTACAAATGATGAAGCTTTGGAATTAACTTCAAGTCTTTCTCAAGAGGGAGGGAATGATGAGGACATCCAAGCCCAAGGACAGGAACTTGACCAAGGCATTCCAAACTTAGGTGGACCCATGACAAGAGGAAGGCTTAGAAAGGCCCAAGAGACTCTGCATCACAAGGTGGATAATATTTCGGAGACCCAATTGTTGAATTGCCCACAGTTTAGAAAGAATTTGTTGATTACATGCACAACATGTCTGGATTCGTAACATATAATAATATTATTATTTTGCTTCAAGTAGGATTTGAATCCAAAACCAGATAGAAAGTATCGAGTTAACCACTGGGGCAGATGATCCTTCTTGAAATATAGGGATTGTAGTTTCATTTTATTTTCTTACAAACAAGAAAAGACTTGTATTTATACATTGTTGGAATTCAGAATGAGGGACAAATATTTGGCAATTTTAAGAGAGAATATTTCTCTGCTAAGGTTTTTTCCTGCATCCTGCGATCTTATCAAGAATCCACCAATTCTTATGACGATCATCCATAGGCTTATCAAACTTTGTTTGTGGCGCCTTCCTCAATCCAGGTTTTTCGTTGTTACTATTTTTAGTTGGTTCCATTCCATAACCCCAAATTTCTATTTCTGTTGTCAGTTCTATTTGGATTCATATCAGTTTTGATCACCTATAATGAAGTTAAACCATACCTTAAGTAAGTCTCATGCAAGATATCCTTTTAAAACACTATTATTCATTCATTAAGTTATCGCATTGAACCTAATGCATTTATACCTATTAACAACTCCTTACGTTCTAATGAAATTACTTAATCATATGCTTCGGGTCATATACATGCAGATTTCCCTTTGTGGTTTAGGGGACAAGTCTGTATCTTTAAATTCTATAATTTACTTTTTCTTGACTTATTTAAGCATTTGATCAAAATTTAATGACATTTATATATTTAGAGGTTCACAAAGAGGCTTTAATTGTGAGGAACCAACACCTAAGAGATTTATCACTTGGTCTTTTAAGGTGTGTAAAAGAATGACACACATTTTTATGAATGGGTACAAATTCCACACTCATGCATGGAGTGAGGTAAAGAGAATAATAAATAGTAGGGTTCATGTAAAGGACCTTATAGAACGAGATGAGGATGATTTATACGGTTTGGTTCAACGCATGTATGAGGTGGAGTACAATTCTTCAACTTTAGATCAGAACTTTGTATCTTTTTACTATAATTGGTTTGATCCATCAACAAGAGGTACAAGAGTGGATTCTAAATATGGTATTATGGATATTCAAATGGATAAAATATATGTGCCACTTGATCTTTTTATCCTTGCACATAATGTTTGACAAGTATATTATGTACCATATCCAACATCACGCAGAGACAAACGTGGTTGGTGTGTTGCAATCATAACGAAACCTAGAGGTCATAAAGATTATGATGATGTATAAGTTTAAGTCCCATACCAAGTTGATGAAATGTCACATGTCAACGAAGTGATTGAGGTTGAACAAGTTTGAGGATTACATGGTTTAGAGGCTAAACTTGAAGAAGTGCACATAAACAATCTATCATCATTTGAAGATCAAATAGATGAAGAAACAAATGAATGGGAAGAACACAATGAAGAGGGATATAATGAAGATGAATTTAGAGATGACTTTGACATCTCTAGCTTTGAACAGATTTGAGCATAATAAGTAATGAAAGTTGTAGTTAACAACTTAAAAAGATAAGATGTAAATGACTTAGTCTTTTGAATTCTCCAACCTGTGTCCATCTATCACGCTTGGTTTTAACCGCAAGTTTAAATATGGTAACTATTTTGCCTTAAAATGGTAACTTTGTTATTATAAACCGTTATTGGAATATTGAGAAGTGTGTGTCTGCTGATTTTGATATTTGCAGCTTAGTAGCAGACATTCGTACATAAATGGAAACCATATTAGAGTTATGTAGTACTATCTTTTTTATACATAATAGCAACATGTCAAGAAAGAAGTTTTCCCAGGACTGTTTACCATTTTAGAATGGCTTGTCTCTCTCAATGTGATTATGCTATTAGTTTGCGGTGATTACCAATGTTTTATGTAGTTTGATGAACTAAATATCCTTATTGAGTGATATTTATTTACATTTTGTGATTGCCCCCAACATTGTATTTAGAAGTAGCTTCTTTGTGACATTTATTCTAATTTTATGTTTGTACATGTGTAAAATATAGTGATTGATGATCATCTGCAACCTACTATTGGTATTTACTTATGTGAATCAATGCTAGGATATCTTTTCCTTTAGTATTTCTTCATAGAGTATATGTAAATAAGTTAATTATTTTGAAAACCATGACTATACTTTGATTTTACTATGTCTAAATTGTTAATCGATTTTATGGATAAAACAAGATGGTGGGAAAAGAATGCACCAAATAATTTTTTATTTCATTGCAAAAAGCTCATGCTTTCAACTATACTTTTTTTATAGCGGACCTCACTAGAAGAAGAAGTGGGCATAGACTAGAACACCAAATGTTATTTCTTTTGGTCTTCTTAAAAATAAAACATGTTGTAAATAATTTGAGCTCACTTTAAGGGTCCAAATAGCAAGATAGGTTATAATAGGTGCCTTTAGCATAATAGGGGGTGTAGTTATCATTTTAGCTTATTCCTAGCCCTTTAGGAAGGAAAGTTGACCTAGCTTCTAGAACATTAAGCCTAGGGTGCGATTTTGACTTAGTCAAACCCTAAGGCTGCCCCGTTTTTAGTGTTTCCCGTCCTACCCTTGCTTCTTGTTTACAAAGGCACCATCTCCTATAAATAAGGTGCCTTACTCCATGTATTTGAATGTTGAAATTTGATATAGAAGGAAAAATCTTCACAAATTGTGTGAAGCTTGTGTTCTCTAGCTTAGGTCTTATCTTGTGAGAGTTGAGAGCTCTTTAAGTGACGGCTTTCCACACTTATCTTGGAGAATCCACACTCCAAGTGGCGTGTTCTCCTCTTATCCATCACCATAAGCTTCCTTTCCTTCATCTCTTCTTCCATTTTCCATTACACCATTTTTCATTGTGTTTATGTTCTTGTTTTGTTCTTCCCTTTTCAATTCGGTTCCATTCATCTTACTTGTTTCTTTTTTTATGTCTTTCAGTTCCGTAAAATGCATCATCTTCACCATATAATGTGTTTTTCCTTTTGCCTTTGGAAGTGAACCTTCACACTTACTTAAGTACTTGGTTAAGTTCGTGTCCAATGGGGATCTTCCCTAGGTCTCACCTTTTATTTGCTAAAATCTCAATCATAAGTAAAGTGTCACTTCTAAAATGGAACAATCTAAAATCAACTCAGATCAATGTTTATGCCATGTTGTTCTTGGTATACTAACATAAATTAGAATAGAATCTAAACATGATGATTTGAAAGTGACTATGTTTGAGATATTGGTTGTAGTCTACACCCATACCTTGATCACATATTTCTTAATTTGAATTAGATATTGATAGTGGCCACAAATTAAGTTCCTTTTTACAATACTTGGTTTGAAGAGTGGTATTGATCTGTAAGTCAACATTATGTTATGTCCTTGGCCTAAAACACCAACCACTCAAAATAGCCTACTTGTTAGCCAATCCATAAAATCAACTAGTCTACCCCACTTCTTCCCTCAACTAGTCTACCCTACTCCTTCACACCAAACAACACGTTCCTTATTGCCTCATGGTATTTTGTAATCAATAATTTTCTGTTTTTGCATATTTGCTTTTTGTTTTCTAAAATTTGTCAAGCAATCTCAATTTCATTATTGATCATGCCCTTTTGATGGAGATCAAGAAGAAGAAGAGAAAGAAGTAGAAGTTGAAGATGCTCAGAGGAATATTAGCTCATCATCCTTTTTACCTCAAAGGATTACAAGGAGCAAATTTAAAGAATTAGGAGGTAGTGTTCAAATGTTTTCCCTTTTTATAGTTTCTTTTGTATAAAATTTAAAATACATAAAATAGTGTTTTAGGTAGGTGCTAAGAGGGAATCCTAAAGATACCTCTTGTGTAAAGCATCTTTAGACATTAGCTTTAGGAAAAATCTAGAAAGTATCCTTTCATTCTCCACTTTAGGCGCTAGAAGTGGAAGAGTTGCAAGGCAACCTTGGATAGCTTCCTTTGTAAGCTTCTTGTAAACTCATGACCGATCCTTCTCCTATAAAATGAGGGCTTGAGTCCTTGAAATACAGATTTGATATTTTGAGTAAAGAAATTCTCCCAAATTGGTAAGTGATTGAGAGACTTGTGTCTTCTCCTCTTCTAGTCTCATCTTGAGTGCATTCTTGGAACCTCAAGTGGCGGCATCTACACTCATCTTGGAGCCTTACATCCTTCAAGTGGCGTGTTCTTCTCCAAGAACTCCAACCACATAAGTTCCCTAATTCATTTCATCTTCTTCATCCATTTTCATTCCAAAACAAATCCTAAAACATGTCTTAAATGTTTCTTTCAATTTCAATCGGTTAATCTTGTTTGTTTTGTGTTTTCAATCGGTAGTTCTTCTTAGTTTGCTATTCTTGTGTTGTTAATTGAGTTTCATGGAGATTTAATTGGTTCATTTGTGTTCTTTTATGTTTCTATTTGGTTCTTTTGTATTCTTTTGTATTTCAATCAGTTCATTTGCCTTTTCATGGGTTTCTATATGAGTTTGGCTTGGTTACTTGTGATTTGGTGAGTTCTTGAATGTTAAGAACATTGATCCAATTCTTAGAAAGTGCCTAATCATATTCCAACTCAAGATGAATCCATAACATGTCCTTATAATATCTCTTTCATGTTATTGGAATCATATCACCTTTACTTATCAAAGAGATCATATTTAGCATTGACCAGTGAACTTAATATGGATGTATCATGTTTTATATGAAAATTTTGAAAGGGTATGTCAAAAATCATTATTGTCCATAAGCTTCAATAGTTGAAAGTTATATACCAGAAAAAAGTATTGAATTTTCTTTAGAGTACATGTCAAAAGCCAATCTCATAGGTCTTCCAACCAACTCATGGCACAACAGATGTTCTATAAGCAAGTGTTTACGTGGTGTACACGTGGTAACCAAATAATGATCATAAATCTTGCAAGTACATTTGTATATACTGAATAACACAAATGAGGTTATATCTTACTTATCTGCTCATAAAGTCATTGTTAAGGCAAATAACCCAAGACAATCAGAGAAATGGATCTTTATGGAACATAATAAGACTTTCATGCCTTGGTTTAAAGACGAGGTATTAAAATATTCAACTCCATCTAAAACCTTGATCTGGTTGGAAAATGGATTGAAGTTTAGTGTCGTTTGTTGTACAACTTACGAAGTTAATAATTGTACATTTTACACTGAGTCTTTGGATTAAAAAAGTATAGTTCAAAATTGTGGATTTCCTCTTGAGGTCGATTCAATGCAATTTTCCACCTTGCAGTTTGATACAACCCAATTAGCCAAGCAGATGACCAAGGATACAAGAGGCACTTCACACTTTAATCAGTAATCTCAACTTACAAGATAAGGCCTTACCAAATATCAAAAGGACCTCCACAAAAGAAGAACTGGGCATAGACCAGGCATCATATGTTCTTTCTTCTGGTCTTCTTACAAGACAAAAATGTTTGTAAATAAATTGGGCACTTTGGGGGTTCCAAATAGAAGAATAAACTATAGTAGGATGTGCTTAGTAATTTGAGTAGGTTATGCTTAGTAATTTGAGTAAGGTGTGTTTAGTAATTTGAGTAGGGTGTGCTTAGTGATTTGGGCTTGTGTCAAGCCCACCTTTCATGACAAGTGCTTCTAGGTTTAGGGTTTCTTTAACATACCTTCTAGAAGGTTTCTCACAAATGACACCCCTACTGATGGAAGAGGCCCAAGCTCAGGCCCTAGTTCAAGCCCAACAACTAGGTCCATGGCAAAGAGGATTCAAGAAGATTGGGACTCAGCTACTGATGGCAGAAAAACTTTTCTTTATATGTTCAAAGAGGACCACAAGAAGTAAAGTCCAATCCATGAGAGCTAGTTTCTTTATTTGTAATTTCAATAGAATAGGGTTCCTTTATCATAATGAGGGAGGTGTGCTTATCATTGTAGATTGAGTAAAGCCTTTTAGGGTAAGAAGTTAACCTAGCTTCTAGAACTTTGCTCCTAGGATGCGGCATTGACTTTAGTCAAAACCCAAGCAGTCGCTCTTTTGTGTATTCCCCATCCTACCCTTACTCCTTGTTCTCCAAGGCACTTGCACCTATATAATAGGGTGCTTGGCTCATGTTTAGCAAGATCAATTTTATGAGTAAAATGCTGCCAAATATTGCAAGCTTCTACTCCCTTGTCTACATTCTCTAGGTTAGACACTTTGATCTTCACCTCCACCTTTCTCCAAGTGATATGGCCCAACCAATCACTCTCCATACCTTTCATTCACCTACAAGGAACCCATAGCTCTATATGAGCCCTCCTTGATCCATCACATCCATTGTTTCCGCCACCCTTTTCAAATCTCCAAGAAGAACAACCCATCATTCGAAAAATACACAAATATACACAAAGGAGCTACAAGTGAAGGAGTGCAAAGAATAGGACTTTAATTTTTGTGCATCAAAAAAAAAATTGTTGACCTAATTTCATTGTATTTCTTTGAGTTGTAATTTGCAAGAACTTAGAATTAATTAGTGGATTAATACACTTTAGTCGGTGAGTGTGTCTTTAAGGTTCCAAAGTGCTAAGAAGCCTCACCTTAGGATTCGACTAGTTTTAAAGCTTTCTAGATAGCAATATTCTTGTGTGTTTTATTGCTTTACATTGTTTTCTTGCATAAAACTTTGTTTACATCTTTGATTGTGCTCTAAGTGAATTAATTAAAGAAGGTTTTGTGAAAGTATTGTGGATTACAATCATGCTAGGAAAGGCTTGGTACTTAAGTGATCCAAGGGATCCACCTCCCTTTCCTGGGAATCTACCTACGGTATTCCACCTATCTTTCTTTTGGTAAATTGCTTCTAACATATAACTTTCAACATGTCTTCTCATTCTTCTAGTCCAAGTGAAAGTGATAGAAAGTCTATAAAATCTTTTTTAAAACAATTAACCAAAGACTTTCAATCATTATCACATAGACAATTGCAACATGAGGCCCAAATCATAGAAGATAAAAAAGAAAGGGATGCTCATCTTGCTATTTTAGAAGAGAAGTTGAAAATTGTGAAAGAAAAGGATGAATACATTAGAAACTTAAAAAAATCACATGCATCTAGTTCTAGGTCGAGTGACTCACATGCTGAGAGGAGTCTGAGAATTAATGATTATTATCAACCTCCACCTAGAAGAACTAGGAACACCCAAAGGAGACTAGGGTAGACTTGCCTCATTTTTATGGGAAAGAAAATGTTGAAACCTATCTAGATTGAGAGATGAAGGTAGAACAACTTTTTGCTTGCCACCATGTTAGTGAAGAGAGAAAAGTACCCCTAGCCACCTTAAGCTTCCAAGGGAATGCTATGTATTGGTGGACAACCCTAGAGAGAGATAGGCGCCTCCACCAGGACCCTCCCATAGAATATTGGAATGACCTTAGGGGAGCCTTGAGACGCCGCCATATTCCTTCATACTACAATAGAAAGTTAATGGACAAGCTCCAGAGACTCCAACAAAAGAACATGAGTGTAGAGGAGTATAAGCAAAAGATGAAGCTTTACATGATGAGAGCCTCTATTAGGGAGGAAGAAACCAGCACCATAACTAGGTTCCTCAGTGGTCTCAATCTTAAGATAAGGGATAAAGTGGAACTCTTGCCCTATAGGGACTTGAATGACTTGATCCAACTTTGTATAAAAGTTTAGCAACAAAATTTGAGAAAGGGATCAAGTCGCAAGGAGAGTTCTTACTCTAACTCTTATCCCAAGAAGAAGTATAAAAGAGAAAGGGAGGATAGTCTTTCAAAAGATAAACCCAAAGAAACTCCCAAAAGTGTAGGAAAAGATGTGTCTAACTCACAACCCCGTAGTAGAGATATCCAGTGCTTTAAGTGTCTTGGTAGAGGTCATATAGCATCCCAATGCCCAAATAGGAGAACCATGATCTTAAAAGAGAGCGATGAGTATAGCAGCCAAGATGATGAGTCCAGTGAGGAAGAAGAGAAAGAAGATAATGATGGGGCATATCCTTGTGAGGGAGAATTAATGATGATCAAAAAAACCCTTAACAATCACCCTAGTGAGAATCATGAAACACAAAGAGAGAACATCTTTCATATAAGATGTAAAGTTTTAGAAAACATTTGTTATCTCATTGTGGATAGTGAGTCTTGCTGCAATTGTTGTAGCACTAGGATGGTTGAAAAAATTAATCTAAAATTAGTACCTCATCCAAAACCTTACAAACTTCAATGGATCAATGAAGAGGGGGAACTAATTGTAGACAAACGAGTAAAAGTCACTCTTTCTGTAGGGAACTATAAAGATGAGATTTTATGTGATGTAGTACCCATGGAAGCATGTCATATCTTATTGGGAAGACCATGGCAATTTGATAAGAAAGTTATGCATAATGGTCTTACCAACGAAATTACTTTTACTCATAAGGAAAAGAAAATTGTACTTTATCCTTGAACACCCTCACAAGTGGTAAAGGACCAAGTACAAATGAAACAAAGAAGAGCAAATGAAAGAATAAAAAAGAAAATAGAAAAACCAGAAAAAGACCTTAGAGAGAAAGTTGAGTTGTGGGAGAAGAGTGTTCCTTCCCACAAGGTCATTCAAAAAGAAGAAAAATTTGAAAATAAATTGAAAAAATACTTCTATCTGAACAACCTTCAGGCCTTCTTCTTTGTAAAGGAACACTTGCATGCACTGTCACACTTTCTACAGTTTGTGAGCTACCTCCTCAAGTCCAAAAACTTTTAAAACAATTTGGTGATATATTCCTAAGGAAGAACCCATTCGACTTCCACCTGTTAGACGTATAGAACACCAAATAGATTTAGTTCCGGGAGCTAGTCTACCAAATAAACTGGCTTATAAACCTAATCCTAAGGAGACTAAGGAGATAGAGTCACAAGTTCAAGAATTGTTGGAGAAACGCAGGGTTCAAAAGAGTTTAAGTCCTTGTGTTGTACCTATTTTGTTGGTGCCAAAGAAAGATGGCAAGTGGAGAATGTGTTGTGATTGTAGGGCCATCAACAATATCACCATCAAATACAGGCATCCAATTCCTAGACTTGATGATATGCTTGATGAGTTGC
>Ga0123342_1004034_pt1 | contig 22880 bp, 12 predicted proteins | sample Turbeawhitnodule_FD_89960 | JGI IMG/M metagenome (GOLD analysis project Ga0123342, IMG submission 89960) | Root nodule microbial communities of legume samples collected from Mexico - Turtle bean Mexico white nodule | ecosystem: Host-associated > Plants > Roots > Nodule | place: Mexico: Nepantla... | reverse complement strand
TTCAAAATCAATTTTGTCCATTCCTATGGTGTGTGTGAAAGTGCTAGATACTGCATTATCGAGAGGATAAACTTTGTGGTTAAAATTCAGAGGTAAAAGAGTTTTAATGATTTACAAAGTTTTGATGATTTTCATATCCCTTATGGGTGGTGTATGATTTGCAGCATACGCTTGATAAAATCACCTATATGAGTGTCAAGTGGGGCCGCTTGCATGAGATCTTGGCAAGATCTCTATAGCACTCATGAATACCGGGCACGCGCATGGCCTAGTAGCGCAACACAGCGATAACAACAAGTAATGTGAGGGGTGTATTATGATTGATAAACCTCTAACACATACTAAGTGTCTTGGTTCATATAGCTTGTTATACCAACTACACTATGTGTTAAATTCATCAATCTAAGACTGGTTCATATAGTTTGCTATACCAGCTCTGATGCATTACATCTTAGATGAACCCAAAATTATTTTCCCTTCTTTAACTCTATGTTTTATCTTTTGCAATATATGGAGGATTGTTGCAAAACAATCTATGATATTGCAAAATAGAAAATATAAAAAACAGAGTATGTGCAGATTTTTCGGAGGTAGTGGAAGATGTTACTGTTGCAGAGATTCTCGGCGGTAGTGGAAGAGGGTTGTGAAAATGCAACAGCTCTGCGAAATATCCACGAAATCCTTTACCGTTGCGAGATAGGGTTTCTCTTTGGTTCGTTTGCAAGATTGGGTCTTCCACGTTCGTTACATGTCTTCCTCCTCTGTAGGTTGACTCCCACCTTTACCAGCACATCTCCGACGTCACCTCCACCTGAACTGTACTCTCTCTTCTAGTGGGTTGTTGAGCTTCTCACCTTACCTATAAATAAGAGGCACGAGCATGCTCCAAAACACACCTTCTCTGCCTCTCATATTCAGCAACTCAACGCTGCAACCTTTCTTCTTCCTCCCACTTATTCACAATTTTTTTTCTCTCTCTCTTCATTCATTATTTTAATTTATTATATTTATTTTTCTGAGTACATTGGGTTCTTACTATATCAAGAGTAACTTGCTAGTTCTGATCCTCGGAAATTACCGGGAAGTTCCTGTTGTATACTGGGGGACTTGCGCAATATACCGCGGATAAGTCCTTACAGACAATGATTACTCACGCCTTGAGAAACCATTAATTTTGTTCGTTTTAAAGCCTAATTTACTACAAGAACGCCACTAGAAGTCATTGTGATCGAACTGGAAGTCCTCAGACGAAAGTTCTACAATGAAGTCAACGTATACCTGGCCCTTAATCGACCCTCGTGGTTCATACCGTATGTCGAACTCAGATAACTCCACCACCCAACGGATCATTCGCCCGGCTATATCGGGCTTTTGGAGAACCTTGCGAATGGGTAGATCGGTCATCACAATCACAATAAAGCTCTAGAAATAATGGCGAAGTCATCGAGTTGTGAACACCACAACTAAGGCGACCTTTTTGATAGCTTCATACCGAGTTTCTGGTCCCTGCAGTACCTTACTCACAAAATAGACTGACTTCTGGACCCTATCTTGTGTATACTGACTTCTGCTAACCACATTATTTCCAACAACTTTTATTTGTATTTAATTAACATATGTATTATAACTAAAATAAATGTTCCATCTATTTTAATTATTTTTTTCAAGCTGACCACCAGTGTTTGGGCCGAGCTCATGACTCGCCCTTTGGGCCTATACTGGCCCAAAACCGAGTTGACCATACCTAAATGCTTGGACCGAGGTCACGAGCACTCTTGGCCAATACAGAGACTACAAAATTATTAGTATCTAAGTGATTTCTATTATTAATAAAAAATTATAAAATAATTTCTAAATTGGTATCTAAATTAACTACCAAGATTTTAGCTAGTAATATTTTAGATTCTAAATTAGTCTCTAAAAGACTAATAGAGACTAATTTAGAATATAAAGTAGTTAGTTGCTAAAACCTTGGTAGCTAATGCTTATATACTAATTTAGAAACTACTTTATAAATTTTTATTAATAATATAAACGACTTTAGATACCAATAATTTTTTTAGATTATAAAATGGTATCTAATTTAGTCAATATAGTAACTAATTATTTTGGTGTATTTAATGAGTTTTTTTGTATTGTTTAGGCTAGTTAATGATGTTATATTTTCTTAACTAACAGTAAATGTATATTAAACTAAAAAATGTTATTATTATTTTGGCTACAACTAATAACGAATATCATATTGCTTAATAATTTTTTGGTTTCATTACCTTTTTGGTCCCTACATTTAAAGTCAATATTCAATTTACTACATTGATTTAAAAAAAAAAATCAATTTGGTCCCAATGTTTGTTAAAAAGTATACAATTTGATATTTTCTATTAAATTAACATAAATAGAGTTAATGATGATGTGACAAGTGTGAGTGATATTGTTATGCACACATGTTTCCACATCAGAGTCTCGTCATTACCCTCTACCTTCTTTTCTCCCATCTCTCCCAAATTTAACCATCTTCCTCCACAGGCAAGCACTTACGCATGCTCTGCCGCTTTATCTTCGACGTCGTCAGCTGCAGCGACACCTCTTACTATCAATATCTGCACTAAGATTGAAAGCCCACAATCTCGGTGGCTTCAATTGCGGCCATCATTGGCAACAAAGGCATGGTCTTTGAGGGTTGTGGTGGTGGTACGAGATAGGTTGGCTTGGTTACGCAATTGGAGGCCTCAAAAGATTCCACATCGGGGAGGGACAGTAAAGGGATTTTGAAAGGTCATTGGAGGAGGAAGACATAATTTCTATGGGAGGTAGAGCCGCGACGGTCCTAGGCACGGGACAAAGACATGTGTGGGAGGGTTGATGTAGAGGCCGGTGGAGACGAGGATGGCTGCACCGACACTGACGTATCTCTTAAGCGGTGAAGGGTGGGTTTCCATCATGGTTGAGGCACACTTGGACTTCGACGTGGAGTTTCACAATGGTTCTTGATTGCATTATCGATTTTGCCTTAGAGCATTTGTTGTCGAAGTGAGAATAAACCTTGATTATGGATAAATATTTTTGATTGTGATGCACGATATAATAAATGATGAAAATAAAACTGTTAGGAAAAACGAGAAAAAATGGTGATAATGAGGTTCTGATGTGGAGAGATGTGTGTATATCAATGTCACACCATCAGTAATTAACACCGTTGATGAAAATTTAATAAAAAAAATCAAATTAAATACTTTTTAAAAAGTCTTAAGAATATATTAACTTTTTTAAAAATTAATATAATACATCTAATATTGACCCTAAATACAAAGACAAAAAGGTAATTAAATATATATATATTTTTATTTAGACGGAAGATTATGTTTGTTGCGTAACGGAAACAAATTTCTGCTGTGATTAATTTTTTTTGAACAACTAGTGATCACAATATCATAACTAAAAATCCAATATTTAAGAACAACAGTACCAACAGAAAAATAGAATAAAATATGGTACACTGAAGAGAAGATAACTTCTGTGTATATGTTTTTTTTCTTTTCTATCATGTTGACAATGGAATTGAGGCGTGACTGTACGACTGGGGAAGACTAGTCAGTAATACCGTAAGGGATTGTGTCATTCTATTTCCATCCACAGCGATTGATCAATTTGTACCATTGGTGACGTAAGCCAAAAACCCTTAAACGCTAAACCCTTTCCTTTCCAAACTCAGTGAGTGAGTTCGATTCTCTGCAAAACCCTAGCCTCTCGGGGTTCCACAATTCCCCCTACGAGGCACCGCAATGGAGGAGCGGAATGAATCACAAGACAACAGAGAACTCTACGCACTTCTCAACTTGTCTCCGGAAGCTTCCGATGAAGAAATCCGCAGAGCGTATCGTCAATGGGCGCAAGCATATCATCCCGATAAGTACCAAGCTCCTCACGTAAGCTTCGCTCCCTATCCCCATGTTAATTCCTTTTCGTTTGCACTTTCTTCACTCGATGTGTTCTCTTCTATCAGATGAAGGATATTGCTACGGAGAACTTTCAACGCATATGTGAAGCGTATGAGATTCTGTCAGATCCACACAAGAGGCAAATATATGATATCTATGGTATGGAAGGTTTGACTTCTGGTTTGGAACTTGGTCCAAAGCTCAATGGTGCTGAAGAGATCAAGGCAGAGCTAGAGAGATTAAAGAAGATGAAGGAACGGGAAAAAATGGCGGCGCATTTTCTACCTTCTGGTACAATTCTCGCCAACATGTCTTTGCCGCGCTATTTAGACGGTGGTGGCCTCCTCGAAGGGTATTCCTCTGTTCATCATAGCTTTCCCTTTTTTGTATCAATATGAATGTGGTTGTTGAACAACCCCAGTGTTAACAGTTCAATTTGGAAAAGGAGAGGCTTATTTTATTTTTTAATCATTTATTGTTAATGCCTAAAACAAAATACCCTGATATAGAAATGGCTTGAATGATGTTGAGGCTCAATGTAAACAATGGTCGACGGAAAGTGGAGCGTTCTGAAGGACAGTGCATTAGTTTTTAATTTTTTTATACAAACACTTTCCTGAGTCCTGACACTGAAATATTAGTTGCATAATGCAATTTGTATGTTTGGCTACTCCTTGGTTTTTTATCTGATTGCTTGTCTTTTATTACATCTATGAGTATCAGAATGGCTATGACAAGTGAAATCCAGTCTCACTTATCCAAGCGCAATGATTTTACAATTGCTGGTAATTTAGCAGTGAATGGAGAAGAAGGTGGTGGAGCTGCGAATGCTCTATTTAGGCATCAACTTTCAGAAGTTTCATCAGTAGAGTTTGTGGCTTCAGTTGGTTTGCGTGCGCTAATTGGGGTGCAAACAACTCGGTAGGTTATTTGCACTCTGTAGATCAATCTGAATAGTGCTGCTTTACCCATTTTAGTGACCATTTGTATGTTTCTTGTGATTCATATTCCAGTAACTTATCATCACACTCAACAGCAACAATGGGCGTAGCAATGTCTTTGAGAGATGGTTCATTGAATCTTTCAAATTTGTGGACCCGCCAACTGTCAGAAACAGCAAGTGGACATGTATGCTACTCTGTAGTCTCTACCTCAAACTCTTCTCTCTTCAATGACACGGTAGCTAGTGCACATGGATGCAAACATGACTGGGAGCTGAGATATATAGTTGTACATAACATGGTGTCAACATATATGGATCAGCTAATCAAGTATTAGATTAAGATTTGTATAATGTTAACTTTTAAATCAAAGACTTTTAACTAGAATTTAGATTTGTTGACATCAGGAGAGTTAGCAACTGTGTCTTACATTGTTTCGGAAATGCAAGATTATACTGTACAAGCAACTAATCTATCGTCATTTGATTTTTCAAAACCCAAGGAACAGAGGAATGATCTGTCTGTTATTGGTGGGGATACTTTTTTTTGAATTTGTACTAGAGATCCATAAAGCAGTTGTTTGTTCGGTACTTCTAGATATCCAAATCTGTAGTGTAGTGTTGTGGTCGAACTTGGTCACAGTTAACTAAATCACCAGAGCAACCAAAGTAGGGACCATTTAATGGAAACAGCCTTAATTGCATTCCTTCCTAGCCTGCGTTAAATGCGGTCTATTTGGTGTTTGCCTTAATTGCAATCTCAAGGGTGGTGTTTTATTTCTACATCGAGTAGAGATATAGTTTAAATAGAGGTTATGGTCAGTCTTTACCTTTCAAACTAGTTTTGTGAGATATAGTTAGAACTTAGATCCTAAGACTAATTTCTAAGATGGTATTAGATTCTATCCTGCATTCATTGTTGGGTCTACCGACATCTGCCTTGCATCAGGCTGGTAGTTCTGAGAGTCTGCAGGAGTATTGAAAATAGCCTTAAATGTGGTTATCCTAACCTGCCTACTTCAAGGGTGGTGGTTTAATCCTACATCAACTATATGTATGACTTAAATAGATCTTATAAAACTTGGGCAATCATTACTTTACAAGTCAATTTTGTGTGGTTAAGTTAGACTTTAAGAACAATTTCTAAGACCATTTTACAGCACTGAATTGGTGATTTTTTTTTTTCTAAAAAACCTTCTATATTTGATCAGCTTTCTTCTCATCTGTGTTATAGATAGAGCTTAATTTGGGACCGCAATCATCTATAGCTGTTGGGTGGCAAAAAAAAGATCAGAGAAGGTCTGCCTCTGGAGAATTGAAGGTACTTCTATGTTTTTCTCCGTAATCAAGTCTGAGCTCGTAATTTTGTTACCTTAATTTCCCCCTTCATAATCCATTGTTCTACACCCAAAAAGTTAGAAAAAAGTTGACATGTCTTGTGCTTCAATCTTTTAAAAACAGTGCCTTGAATATTGGCAATTTTTATAGGACTTTTAAAAATCCATCTTTTCCTATACTGAATTAACTCTTTCTCAACTCCTTTAGTTGGGCACAGGTTTGTTTGAAGCAGCAGTTCATTGTACTCATCGTTTTTCTCCTAAATCTCTTGGCTGCATTGTGGGAAGAGTTGGGAGGTAGGTATAAAAAATCTTATTGGGTGTAAATTTAGTCGGGGTGTCTCTTCCTGCTTCTGGTTTTGATTTTGGTTGTTAAATGCTCACAATTTCATATGATATTGTTGGGAAATGTTTCTATAGTTGTATCTCATGTTAGTATTTGATTACACACGCAGTGTAGATTCAAATCTTGACTCAGAACCCAACGCTTCGTATGAATATTTCCTTTGCTTCTTCACTATCTTGATGAGTGTATTCTAAAAAGATGAAATTATTGCCCATACTCACTGTGAATTATTTGAGAATTTATTTTAGCTTCAAAGCTTATATATTAAATTAATAAACCAACTTTTTTGTATCACTTGAAGAAACTAACATTCCTTTTATCTGCAGATTTACTCCCTTTTATGTTATATCCTTGCTCAAGTATAAATTTTACTGATTGGATGCAAAAAATTGTTAGTTAGTTATATTTAAGATGGGACTAACAATTGTAAAGCTTGATTGAGGAACTCATTTCTGCGTGCCACTGCCAAATGAGATTTGGGTTCTTTTAAATTCTTACTCTAGGGTGTCATTTACACTGATCATTTTGGTTGTAGGATTATATAATATAGTAATATTATGTTGTGGTTGATTATATCATATTTTAATGCATTTGAAACTAGCAAAGACAGAGGAAGACCACAAACACATTAGAAGAAACATAAAATTGATCTTAATCTAAATACTTTGACTTTTTGATATATATCAATGGTGTTGGTTGATCCATCTTTCCAACCCCACGGTCCTTGTAGGGAAAAGGCTTGGTTGTTCAATAGATTCTGTATTGCGTCTTTCTTGTTCAAATTGGATTTGGTGGTTAGTTCAGATTTTTGAATACATGCTTGTTTAACTTCCCTTTAGCACTGGATAACAAATGAAGTTTCTCAGTGCTATAGTTATCACATCTCTTTTATTTTTTTACGTGTTTGGGATCTATTTTCTTGTCCTGCAATGATATCTCACATGTATGCTCAAAGTATTTTTTATCGTGATTAGAATTGAATTGTTAGGACCAAGTCTAGACCTGTTAGAGTTGGTTTTTTGAAGCAAGGGAGTATTATGGAAGTACTATTGGTTCCAAATTTCTTTGTGTAAAATTGAATCAGTATTTCTTTTGTATGTAAAAAGGGTGAGTAGAATCTCATATAATGCTAATATTAACTGAACCTATATTATTTTATGAGTACTAATGCTGATCATGCATGATCACCAGAATAATTATCATTCATATATTCAGTTAACCATTGATAGTCAATGTCTTAATTTGTTTGCGTGCTATCTGTTTTGACATTAAGCCACTTGTTCTTATAGTTCTTCTCTCGAGATTGAAGTTGGTGGTGGTAGGAAGTTATCCAAATTCAGCTCAGTACGGTGGTTGTATATAATAGGAATTCAGGTACTATAGTTAACAATTTTTCATTGTTACTCAAGTTGTTTATATGTTGTGTCATTTATTTTGTTTCTTGACAAAATCCTGTTATCCCAAAAGTTTTCACTTTCTGGCGAATGGTAAATGAACAATTTTTTATATTTTTATAACTTGTATACCTTTAAAACGCACCCTTCTGCAACATTATCTAGGTTTGAAGTGTGGACTCAGCTCTATCTAGCTCGTGCTTACTTTCAAAAAGTTTCTTTTTATTTAAAAGAATGGGCATGCCAAGGATTGAATTTTAGACCACTGAAACAACAGTATCATCATAAACCAACTATCCCAAAACTTTTAAACTGTTAGATGAAAGTATGTGAATGACCTCCTCATAGTAGTCAATAATAGAGGAATCGGGCCATCCTACAAACACTATAGCAAAAGAGTGAACAGTGGGATGATACCTAATTTGATGTCCAAGTAGCTTTATATTACAGAATGTATAGTATTAATATTTATATATAGATATACTGAAAAATGATTAAAGAAATACTGAAATTCAAATCATATTCATAATGGTGATTAGAACATCAAGCTTCATAACCAAAATAGCAATACACATCAAATTATCAATTAAATCAAAGAAATCTGATCATGCAAATTTAGTTCTCTAAGTCTTTTGGGTGAAAGCAACTAAATATTCAATTAAAATCGAATATAACCAGCTTCAAGGTCGGCCATCTCATTCTCATCTGCACTTTCATTGCATACTAGGCAGCACACACGAGGGAAGGCTGTTCCAGCCACAACTTGTAGAACTAGGCCTCCCAACTATAAGGGAAAAGGAATGCAAGTACAAAATAAGAATATGATGGTGATGAAGTGAGCAAGAGAAAAATAACTTAGCAGATGTCCAGTATGTAATTAGAAATTCATCTCAAAATGATTTACATGTAGGAAGATTAAATAAAGAATGGAATTTCTATAGAATAAGCATTACACACGAACCTAAACATTTAATATAGTTTGCATTAGATGTGCAGTTTCCAACATAAAAACATAAATAGTAAAGTAAACTCTTTGAATATAATATAATGTTTAAGAAAGTTCTAATTCGAACATAATTATTTAAAGAAGGCATAAATTTTGAAGGAAATCATGCTTTATTTCATTTAGTAATAAACCAATCAACCAAACAACTTCACAATGAAATTTGGCGTTATGCATGGACTGATTTGTATGAGAAAAGATAAGTCAATATTGGATTGGGATATGTAACAATTGTACCAAATAAGTACATGTGCTATTTTGGAATGCCCATGTACCATAATTTTTTTTTTTGGATAAAATATATGAAGTGGTCCAAAAATTTACTTCCTCTCACTTGTAATTTTTCCTTGTACCTGAAGTTCAATGTTTGGTGAATCTCCCTCTCCCCCACTTGCTCATTACCTGTTGTATAAGCTGGCTTATATTCTTTTTTAACCTTTTCAGGGTATTTCCTGGAAATTTGAACTATATCGTGGGGGTCAGAAGATAATTCTTCCAGTAAGGACACTTAGTTCTTTACATGTTTGGTGATATATACCAAGTGAATTTCAGACTTTGACCTGTATTTAGATATACTATGTACTAGGGTTTGTATATCTTTTCAATTATGAGGAGTCTCAGAAGATCTATGTATAAAGAAGTTTGTACTTGCCTTCTTAGACTTAATAAGTGATAAGCATGCACTATACTTTGTGAGATGGTTTTAGAGAAGTAATCACCTATTTTTTACAAGTTATCTCAGAAAGCTGACAAATAAATGCAATAATATTTCTAAAATGAAGCGAGGAACTGAACCCAAACATTCACATACTCTGTTCCTTTGGGCAATATACACAACCCTTTTTATTAAGACACAAGTTTATCTTTAAAAAGTCATGTTTTTTTTATATTGGTTGTATTACTTGGCTTTGATATGGAGTTTTGCTTTATTTTAGATTTTAAATGCCTCTAATCTTTGGTATGCATTTGACTTGAGCAACATGTTCTTGATTAGTAACTATTTAGATAATATATCTATTGTTAAAAACAAGTATAGTTACAATTTAAATTAGTTTGTTTGACTTCTTTGTAACATATATGGACTTTTGCTTGCAGATTTTGCTGACAAGGCATCTTGACCCTGTGTTTGCTACTGGAGCATTTGTCATTCCTGCATCTCTTTACTTTGTTCTAAAGGTGAATTCTATTTAACCTTACATCAATAATCAATTTCTTTTTATTAAAGTGCTTCCTGCTATTTTATTTTTGTGAAGACTCCTTACCTATAACCATAAGTAGCTGCACACAATTTATTGTTAGTATGCCAATGAAGAGGAAAACATTTCGTGGTAATTTGCTTTCCTCTCAATCTGACTGATGCTAGCTTCTTTGGATTGCTTAGTTCCCCCTTGTGCCATGATTTGGTAGGGTCATAAGTGCAAATTCTACTCAGTTTTGTAATGAACATTTGGAGTAGATGTTATTTCTCAACATAAAAGCACAACATATCTATAACAGTGGTTAATATGTTAAAAGTGTGGGTTATTTAGAGTTTTGCTTTGAAAACAAAGTACAAAACTATAGTATTACTATGGTTGGCAGTACTCAGTGGGGAATAAAATAATGTACAAAATCAGCTTCATCAAAGGATATAAACTAGTTGTAGTGCTTGTGTTAGGACTCTAATTGTGAAGTAGGGTCCAAATGAGCTGTTATCATAAGTAGTGGATGGTAACCTTGGCAGTGAGCCAATAAACCACCATGTACAAATGGTGGGTGGGATGGTGGAAGCCATGGTGGACAAAACAATAATATACGTGCATAAAAAGTAAAAGCAAAAAACAGAAAACATGAATTAAAAACGACATAACCATAATACCTACCACTAAGCCAAAAGCTATAACTGATAGTTAGAGTGCAACTTTTTCTTCTTAAGAGTGTAGCAACCTAAGCGCCATGATTCGATTGTATTCGATTGTGACTTGGCCCACCTGGACACCGCCAAAGGACAATTGATGCTACCTACAACAATCTCACCCTTTGAAATTGTTCCACTGGAAATTGCACTCATGACCTTGACTTTGATACCAATTGTTGGATTAAGTGCTTACTACTAGGGCAAAGGCTATAGCTTGGTGTAGCTTTTTCTGCTTAAGAGCAAAGCAGCCCAAACGCCACAATTCAATTGTGACTTGGCCCATCTGATCTCCGCCACGGAACAATTGATGACCTGCAATGCAACATGTTCTTTTAATGAAAGTTGGGAACATCATTATTATATACATTGTTAATAGAAAAGAAAATGATTCTGAAAGTGTCAAAAAACAGATAACTATATACAAATATTGTAAAAAACAGATAAATTCTTAAATTTTGAAAAAGCACTAACATTGAACAAATGAAGAGCAACTACATTGACTTTCCAACTTCCAAAATAGGTACGTCTTAAAAAAGTTTTATGATCAAACCGTGTCTTCTCTCATTAAACTGTGTTGGAGCCATGTCTTGAAGTGTTGAAGCTGCTAGAAAATGTTTATTTAATTTGACACTTTCAACAGTGTTTGACACATGTCATACACATGTCAGTGTTAGACATGAGGAGACACAATTGAAGTGCTGTTTCAGTCTTCATAGCTAGCAGGATACCAGTGGCTCTGCATGGGTGACTCAACTGTTTTAACAAGTTTTAAATAAATAATGTAATGCACATTTAATTTATTAAAGTCATTGGTGTAAGATGAAAATAATTTTGGTTTGGTTTATTGAACAGTTTGGTGATAATTCCTTCATCTTTTGTCGTAATATTTGTGTTGTGTTTGCAGAAGTTTCTTGTTAAACCTTATTACCTTAGAAGGAGTAAGCAGAAGGCTCTGGAGGAGGAGAAGGAAAGTTCTGCTCAGGTACGGGTGATCAATGTGCCTAAAAATTGACTTCTATTGTTCCTGCAAATCGTTGTTGTTTCTTATTTGCAACTGTTACCCTCCTCATGTAAAACATCTTATAATTTATTTACTGTGTGATAGGAATGATCATATTCTCTTTTAATAATTGGAGATCTGCTTCTTGTCAATATATGACACTTTTGTGTGACTGTATGGGGGCTCCTCAACCCACCCTCACCCAATAAATAATCTAAGTTCCACCCAATGGTTGAACTTGAAACTGTCCATTGTGATGTCTGAAGATTATTTTTGTTTAACAATTGATTATGGAGAATCCTTTATGATTTTATCAATTTGTTATGTGGATTCAGAGATGGTTGCAACTTGCAATTATCATCCAGTTACTCCTTTGTGAGTGAGTGCAGCTATGAATATTTTGGCAGTATTTGGCATGTTATCCTCTTGACATTGTTACGTAAGATATACATGTAACTTAAACATATGATACCTAGAATCCCTGCATTTCTCTATTATCCCATGCTTGCAGTATGACTGGGGATCCAATATAGTGGTTGCTTAATATCCATTTTTGATCCAACTAGTTTAATGCATTTTTTTAGATTTGCAAGTCTTCAATAATTTTCAATTGTTATATAAACGTAGGGCCTTAAGTTCCGTTTATTTCAATAGTTCATACCCAAATATCTCGCACGAGTCCAAAATACCTGTAGAATTCGGATTCTATTTCACCATGTGCCTTCTTGTAATTCTCAGTAGTGATTTTCAAATATCATATTCACAATCTCCCTCCTTTTCTCATGTAAGAATGTCCATACTTAATAAAGTTCTAATTCATAGATTGAGATTGTCTTAGGAGGTACATGCCCATATTTCTAATGAAATCTGTTGAATATCCGGGTTAATCCATCTCTCCTCCCCTGGGGAAAACACTATGCAGGTTAAGGAAGCGAGGGCTGCATCTGAGAAAGCTCAGAAATTACAAGAAAATGTGGCTAATAGGAAAAGAAACAGGCAATTAGAAACAGGTGGACTGGTTATCACGAGGGCACTATACGGAAATGAGATAGTTTTGAACAACTTAAAGTCATCAAGTGAAATAAGTTTTGAATCAACTTCTGATGTCATTGATGTTACGATACCTCTGAATTTTCTTGTTAATGATTCTGGCGAACTCAAGGTATGTTTCCTTTTCATGGTGCAAGTTCTCACAATTATTCTACTTATTGTGAGGTCTAACAAATTTTTGTTTCTGCCAACTTACCCATATGAATTCAAATTTGCAGTAAATATGGGATAAGGATAAGATACAGCATTCTTCTTCGAACAGTAATAGAAACTAAGTAATAGTGTGATATGTTTCTCTTTAATGGATTGAACCAAAAATCTGAACTTTGAGTTTGACATTGAAGAGTCTCAGGGTCCAAGGATGCCTGGTTCTTAAAGTTTATATACAATGGTAGTCAGAAGATGTCCCTCTTCTATTAACTCCCAAACTGTCAAACAAAATTCTCTAACTAGCCTAACCGCCTGCTAACCTGACTCCCCAGTAATGATCTCCCTTTACATCTCATTGATTCCTTTGTTTCCTAGACAGACCTAATGTATTTGTTAATAATGTGATTATTAAAATAACTCTAGAATCTTGGACGATTAATCAACAGTGCACCCTTCCCTTTTAGTCCATGGAAGCTGCAGAATCCTCGTTGAAAGGTCAAGTGAGGGAGAACTTCGTTCGAAACTTAATCCTATATTTCAACTTACAAGCAAGCTGAAGAAGCAAATTGATTTATGTATTTAATGAATATTGATTTAGCCTGTACTCATTAAGAAAAATTCCTGTTTATTTTTATAATTATTATTTTTTTTGCAAATATACTGTGACTTGTGAACAATCTTATATATAGCTTAAGTTTTCATAAATTAATGTTGCACTGCTGAAGACAAGTGCCTTCACCAAAAATAAGTCTTTTGAAATAAATGCATGGTTTACTTGTCGAAACGGCTTCTTTTTTTAATTAGATGATAAATATGTCCTCATTGTTGATGCAGCTTCATGAAGGTGTGAAAAAATCAGGCATTATGGGTTTCTGTGATCCATGTCCAGGAAGACCTAAAGAGTTGTATGTAGAGTACGTTTATGCTGGCAATCAATACCAGGTATTACCAGTTGATTGTTACGATTCAAAAAGAAATTATAAACCTCTAGCATCTGGTTGATCCAGGGGCTAATTCAAATTTTGAAACAGGTTTGGGCTGGTGACTATGAAAAATTAGAGATCCCCAAGGGCAGCCACAGGATATAAAGGATTATCATTAACACATCAATATTCCATTGTAACCTCTTGCAGTTTTGCCTGTTTTACATGCATGAGGTATAAATTATACTGTCAGATGGAATTAGAAGAGGTACTTTTTACAAATTTTGGGCCAGTGGTACCATCGCTTATTTTTTAAATCTTTTATTTTTCTCATAATTGCTACCCCCAAATTCTATGAAATAAGGACAACTTAGGAGTTGCGTTGTGCTACTATTAACTCTGCTGCTGGATACCAATTTTGGTTGGTTAGTCATAATCCTTTTGTTCTTGATTCGTTTGCCCATTCACATAAAGCTTCTATCAGGGCAACAGTTGTAGGAGTTGGTATGATAATAAAATCATGTTGTCATTGGGTTTGCAATTTCAAGATAGTAATAATACATATGACAATAACATCTGGGAATAAAATTAAGGGCTGAAACATTATGTTCATTTGTACTGGCCAAGGTGCTGATTATCGGGCGATTTCTTTTTTCATCCCTATAATTTTCTTCTACACATAAATATGAATATTTTCACTTTTTGTTTATGAAAAAATGAATTTTGAATTCTGTAATTTGAAAGTCATTTTTCGTATTAATTAATAAAATTAATAACCATGACAATATCTGTTATAACGTCTATAATTAAATCACATTAATTGAATGCAATTTTTTTGTTGAGAATTATTTTAATAATCTCCTTTGTTTTTGGACACAACAACACCGGGAAGAAATGCAAAACAAAGGAGAGTATATTTCATTAAATAAGAAGTTATGTAATAGAGATTATTAAGATAAGGGGGAATATCCTCAACAACAAAAATGGCAATTTTGTACGAAATATTATACAAAATTAATATGATGCAATTATGGATGTAAATATTTTACAAAATTAACATGTTTATAAAAAGTGTTTATCATGTTTATTATTTTTGTAATATGTTTCGTAGAGAATTTTGTCATTTTTTTTAACAGATCCCTCCTTATTTTAATAATCTCCTTTATTAGATAACCTCCTTATATTATAAAATATACTCTCTCCTTTGTCTTCTTCCCCAGTGTTGTTGAGTTTATAGAGTGATAAAATATTGAGGTGCATTTTTATTTGGTTGTAGAAAGAAATGACATAATTGTGGTTGTGTAGCCGGCTCAATTTAAAGCCAAAATGGCTTTCTCAGGCAACTTCCAAATTGAATACGACTGACAATTAATTAAGGATTTAATACATTATATCTAAATTTTTTTTTGAAGAATTTGCCGTAGTTATACTATTAGAAAACTTCAATGTATAACAAAATTGGTAATAATGAGTTTTTACGGATATTTGTATTTGAAATATCAAATAAACTAACTTTATAAGCTTGACTTTATTTAATAAATTGAAATTGTTTTCAAGTTCTTTTCCTGTTTGATGATGCATTATCACTATAGCTTAATTAGGGTGTAATTTTTTTACTCGAGGAACTTAATAGTTTAAGTATCATGATTTGAATTTGATTTTTTTTTTCTGTGGACCTTTAAGGTTAGGTTAAACATTATTTTAAAATTTAGCACTTTAGCTTTTGTGAAAAAAAGTATTTTGGAAAATAGGATACTTCTGTCTCTTATTATTGGATAATAAGTTAAATATAAAAAGATTACAGTTTTATTTTATTTTATTCAAAATACATGTAAAAATTTGTTTTGAATTGATATTTTTTATTCTTTGTTTCACAATTAATTTTATATTTAAATCACATTTAATAAAAAGATGAATAATTAAAATACTTTATATATAAGACATGTCTTTTATTATTTTTAATATTACTTTTATTTCTCAATGTAATGATTCACTTTGAATACTATTTTTTAAATAGCTATAGTTTATTTTTATGTTTAACTTTAGTGACAAAATCACTGCATCTGTTATATTGAAAAATAAATCACTTTATTGGCAGTTAAATTTATTTGTCACAGGAGTCAGTTGATTGACTATGGTAGATGAAGTAAATTTTGTAAAATGTATTCAATTTCTACATAAAAAATATACTAAAATTAAACTATAAAATTGTAAGTAATATATTCTTTAATTACTGGAAGGATTGAAAGATGGTGATTATCTTTTCTACGGATTATACATATTTGTCTCCGCAGTGAGATCGGGACACGTGGGAAAGGAAGACAGTATAAAGGCGTTGGAATTCGTAATTTCCACCCTACGCGACAAGATTGGCAACGTTAGGGCAAAATAATGGCGGGAGCTTCTCCGTCCTGTGTTTTCTGTGCGATTGCCACCAAATCCACCTCTCATAATGCTCTTCTTCATTCTGTTCGTCTCTCTCTCTCTCTCTCTCTCTCTCTCTCTCTCTCTCTCTCTCTCTCTCTCTCTCTCCATTTTTAGTTTATGTTTCCTTTCTGATTCAGTTCGTTATTTGTAATTACAGGACGATAAGGTTGTCGCATTTCAGGACATTAATCCTTCCGCTTTTAGGTACTCATAATACGTCGATATTTTAATTTCTAATCTTAATTAGTGGAAAGAACAATTTCGATTCGCCAATTTCACGATTGACTAATTTTTCAAATGTTTATCTATTTTTTTGACATTAATTGAAATGACTGATTTGAACCTGACAACTTTTAGGCATTACTTGGTAATTCCTGTGGCGCACATTCCTACTGTTAAAGATCTTCAGAGAAGAACTGATGACCATTCTTTGGGTAAAGAAACTCATGCCTGGGGCCAGTTCAGATTTTAAAATTTATGTATGTATTTGTTCAATTTTGCATATTCGGATTTCATGATTGGCTATTTTATTCAGTGAATCACATGTTAGAGGTGGGGAAAACGTTATTACTTAGAGATGCGCCTCAGTCCCAGCAGTACAGGTATTTTGTTGTTCGTGATTTACAAGGAATTTGGGCACGTTTGTTATTTTCTGCTGTGTTATTTGATCCATGATGGTGATTTGAATTGCAATTCCTCCCACTAATTGTTACTGGATTGTAATATTTCATTTCAAAGGCTATAATTTGCTTGCATTCTGATTGGATTATATGCTTTTAAAACGAATTGTATTCAGTTATTTTTTGTCAAAATGAAATGTTTCTATTTGTCAAAATCAAAATTACTGGCACAACTCAAGTGGCTTCACTTTTTTTTATCGGTGAAACAACATTTGAGGGGTAATTACTTGATGTTTGTTGGAATTGCTGTCTGTTGTGATAACTATGTAGAGCATTTGAGTCCAAAAACAAAGAGTCAGTCATATAGGTTGAGTGCTCATATCTTGTACTTTGACTTTACCTTCATGGAATATGGGTCAATCACCCTAGGGTGATTTGTTTTAACAAGATTATTAGCTTTGAACATGCTAATGAGACCAGGATTGCTACTGAATGTAGGTCTAATTCAATCATACAATACCAACTTACCAACTTGTAAGAATAGATTTGTACATATTTATAGTATAATTTAATTATATCTTTAGTTGACCTGGTACTTCTAACATAAACAAATTACTTCTTGAACTGTGATTTGAAGTTAAATTGTTGTACTTGAACAAAACATGGTAATGTGATTCTTTGTCACGATTTTTGGACAGATTTGGCTTTCATCAGCCTCCACTGAACTCTGTTAACCACCTACACCTCCATTGTTTGGCGCTACCATATACACCCAGGTACCCATAAATCTTTATGGTTACTGCGTATTTAAGCTTGTCATGTATGCTGCATGTGGATACTTGAACTTGCTACTTCATGAGCTCAGATGGCGATCAATAAAATACTTATCTTTTGGACCACTTGGCTTCATTGAAGCGGAGAAGTTTCTGGAAAAGATAAAGCCATTGTCCACATTTCAATGAAAAGTATCGGGGTCCGTTTGATTTCCAGTTACTCCAATGTTATAATGCTTTCTGATTGAGATCAAGGAGGGTCCAGATTAATTCATTTCCAAATAGTTTGCAGTTAAAACAATCAGATTCTAGGTAACTTTAAATTACTGCTTATATATTATGTGTCTTTTTCATTTTTCTAGAAAGATGCTAGATAGATTGGATGCCATTCAAACTTACCTGTGATAGATTTTATGACAAGCAAAGTTTGTAGTTATTCTTTTGGATCTGTTGATCATGATGCCTGATATGATATCTTGACCTTCTTATGGGGAACAATAATAATGGTAACTACTATACATTGAAACATTATCTCTACTGACAGATTTTTAGCATAACTGCCTGACGCCTTTGTTGGAACTTCAGGATACTGTTGTGTTGAGTTTAGTAATTACCATATTGTGATAATACTAGCTTAGGCAAATTTCTCTGGCTTTCTACAAGGACCTTGGAAGACTTGAGAGAGAAAGACACATCTTGGTCCTTTATTTACCAGTAGTTCTTTATTCTTTTCATACGACCAAGAAGTGACTGTATCAACGTGTTGGGTTTTAAGTTTGTGAATCAGAATCTAATGGAGTTTGATAATTGGGGATGTTCGGTATGGCTTACGATATTATGCACGATACCACAATTTTAGAAGAAAAAATTATCGAGTCAGATTCTGTCATTTTTAAAAAAAAATTGAAAATCTCGAATCACTTAAAAGGGTAAGCAATTTTTATGGAAAATAGTATATACCGAAGATTTCCCAGTTTCAATGCCAGACAATCACAACCAGAAGAGAAGGTTCATTAGTAACTCGTGATCAACTACATTATGTATTTTTGTTAAAACATTTTTGAAAACTATCTCATTTTTGTTAAAACTTCTTTAAAACGTTAACTATCACTTTACCAAAGAAAGATGCTAATTAATAAAATTTGAGGCACGTTTGTTCTTTCTTGTGTCTACACAGCTTTCTGTACTTTTACGCCAAAACTGCAACATGGATATGCAAAAACACAATAAAAAATAAATGTAGAGATTGAATATGCAAAAATTGTTGAACCATATCCAGAAATGTATACTAAAAAATGTTTAAAAGCGAAAATTGTTGGGTAAAAGCTGGGAAGCATATTGCAAATAATATAAACAGAAGAATAATGGACATGGTAGTGAAACTGTAAAAGGCTTCAATAGCGTGTATAATCTTGGCAGAATTGAATGCTGTTCGTATATTGAATGCTTTGCCAGAACATTCACGTAAATATTTTGAGTAGCAATGACTAATGAGACAAATATCTGTGCCAAAATCTCTTATGCTGCCCCCCAACTTCAAAAAGTAGAAGGAGCATGGTAGCTTTTGGATTCACAAGAAGACATCGAATAATCAATTTATCCATCATGAATTCCAAAATAAACGGGTACGCCAACAGCTGTAAAATAAAAATTGTAGAAAACTTTAAGAAAAGTGCAGAGAAGTTATTAAATTCTGTGGTTGAGAAGAATCAAGAATATAAACAATCCACACCACCAAGAAACTTTAGCTAAAACATTTCATAATATAGTATGTTTTTTTCTGCTAATGAATGAATGAAACCAGCAAGGCAAAAGGATTTGGCCCATATATTTAATGTGAGTATTACTTAAAAAGTTAGAATTTATTATTTAGATGAGTTGGATTTTCTGGGATTGGCCTACAAAATAATGAACTCTTAATAGCTTCTGACTTTCTATATATTCACCAACATTGACGAATTTCTTTGTGTTTCCTTTTTTGTCTTCGCCTACTACGAATGGAAGCATTATAGTTTATAATTCCTATACGGTCCTCGTTTCCCTATTAATGCAACTTCTTTCTTGGGATTGGTCTACCATCCATTAGGCAGAACATCAATATTTATTCGATAAAAGCAGCCAATCTTATGTTACTTTGTTGACCCTTTTCATGATCACATAATAAGATAATTGGTGTTTTTCCTTAATGTGTCTACAAAATTCAACCACAAAGAATGCAAGTTATATATATTGTGTGTCACCCAAACTTCGTAGAACAGAACCAAGACATGAGGAATTTCAGCGAAAGAAAACTATATTATTTTGCAAATTTGGAGACAAATAATTGGCGAGACCAACCCAAATAATTATCATCCACTAATGACATGAAAGCGACTTGATAAGGTTGCAATTCTCACAGCAGCAGATGTAATAAAAAAAATTCGTTATTATCATTATTTTTTTTATGAGGTTAGTTTTCAGTTAAATTTTTAAGGAAGATGTTCCGATTTTTTTAAAGATTTGAACTAGTTTATATTTTTATTTAATGATTCTTTTATATTTATTTTTTTAACTCAGAAAATACTAGAAGTAGATTTAACTATATATACTATCGATAGTTAAACCTCTTATTCGTCATTTGAAAAGATCAAACCAATTTTACAAGATTAAATCTTGAAAAACATATATGAAAATAACTTGTTCAGTAACAACTAATTTAAAAGTTATTGTGATAGTTACATGTTTGAGATGAAAGAATTGTCTCAAAATACCAGAATTTTCATAAGAGAATGAGCTATTGTTTTTATAGCAAATAATCTCATTGGTTAACATAACATATCAACAAAAATATTATTCTTACACTAATTTCTAAACATTCACTAATTTCTCAAATTATAATCACAAAAAATTAATATTACATTAACCATAATTTGTAATTGGATAAAAGTATAAAATTTTATATGATCATTAATACCATAAAACATTACGTGGTAAACTTATTCCAAATTCTTATCATATAGAGTTTTATACATCTACGCATTTTATTAATATTAATAATATTTCTTCATTACACAATATTTATATTTTGAATTATTTTCTCTTTTTATCTTTTTAGATGTGTGCTAAATAGTATATAAAAAAGTCATCATTTTACTTGGTGGTACCCAATTAAAAAATACGTATAAATTAGTTTGGTATTTGTGGATTTCTATCATGGATCCAATAAATACTTTTTATTTTTTTTAAATCATAACTAAAAAAATTTAAAATATTTTTAAAAAATATAAAGTCAAGTAAAAAAATTATATTAATGTATAATCTAAATAAAACCGCACCATAAAATATTAATACAAATAAAAAAAATTCAAAAAAGAAATTCAAATAAGTTATCATACAAATAAAATTAAGGTTAAATAATTTGAATTCTCCAAATTCTAAATAAAATAAATTTATAAAATCAAACTCTAAATAATTATTCCATTGTTAATATTTTTTTCTAATAGTATTATTTTGATAAATCCATTCTAAATAAAAATAATTACCATTAATATATAAATATTATAATAATCATACTCTCTGTCAATAATTAAAGGTATATACTTGTTTTTTATTAAAATTACTCATTTCATATCTGTTACTGTCTTCGTTTTTCCAAATATGTAAGCAAATTTTGTTATCATGCTACCAGAGAATAATATCCACCCATCATTTCATTTATGGCCAAACAAAAATGAGAAAAGAAGTACTATGCAAAAGAAAAAGTAATTTTGACTAAGCATTAATGTTAATACTTTAACATCCAAATTACTGTTCGAAATTGACTTTGACAGCTACTTTGAATCTCTGACATGTTTTTGTTTCAGCGTTAGTCAATTCATGATTAACATCTTTATCTTCCAATATAATATTTTCTTAAAAAAGTGAGAACACAATATTTTCTTTTAAAAAAATTTCAACACAGTATGAATTTCAAACCGAGAGTTAAAACTTAATATATCATAACACTAAAGTTTATTTAAGAATATGTTTTATTGATATGTAAACCTGGTAATTAAGTATTTATTGCTTATTTTAAAGATTATTTCATATTTATAGAAGGATGGAATATATATATATATATATATATTATATTTATAAATAAAGGATTTAGATAATACTAAGAAAAGTCATGAAGTACAGGTGTTTTTCATAAATATTCGTTTTATTCATAAGTATCCATTTTATTGAGAAGTATTATATAAGGTTCAAAAATATAGCATTATTGAGTTGAGTTCATAAAGATCAAATATTAGTCTTATAAGAATAATCAAAAGCTTAAAAGTATTAGTATTGTCAGGTAAAGTCTAGAACACCTCAGCATATAATGTCTATGTAATCAATCAAATGATAATAAATATGTAAAAACAATCATCATAACTAAACAATTATTAAATCAAGATCTAAGATCTATTTAATAAATTAAGGATAATACAAATAAACAACTATCCCTAAGGTACTTATTATTGATGGGTTTTTTACCGTGATGGGGTTATTTTTTTCTTTTTATCAAAATGGGGTCCGTTTTAAAAAAATTACAAATTTAGGCAAGTTGTGCCAATTCAGCACGACTTCATAAGCACAAATCGTCCCAATTAGACATGACTTTGTCATATCATACTGAAGTCGTGCCAACTTGGCACGACATCTACCTTGTCATACTGAAGTTGTGCCAACTTGGTACAACTTCTGCCACGTCATATTTTTTTAAATTTTATTGTTTCTATATTGGGTAGTAAGTTATGTAATGTTAAAAATTAATTTGATACATAATTTTCTAAGAGTGTTAGTTTTAAGGAACACAAAATTGGATAATTGTGTATGGATCATGTTTGAATTGAATGAATAAATACATAGATAAAGAAAATGAGGAAATTAATAATCAAACTTGAATTGAATTTTATTATTAAGCTTGTCTGTGCGGACAATTGCTTCTATTGTGATCTTCCGTTCTACAATATGAACATTTTTTTGGCTTATTTGGAATTGAATCATCCATTTCGTTACGAATGTGTTGAGTGCTAGGTCTTCCTGATTGATGTCGACGCATGATGGGGTCAGGTAAGA
>Ga0123342_1004033_pt1 | contig 22882 bp, 9 predicted proteins | sample Turbeawhitnodule_FD_89960 | JGI IMG/M metagenome (GOLD analysis project Ga0123342, IMG submission 89960) | Root nodule microbial communities of legume samples collected from Mexico - Turtle bean Mexico white nodule | ecosystem: Host-associated > Plants > Roots > Nodule | place: Mexico: Nepantla... | reverse complement strand
CATTTGGTTTGGTTAAAACTTAATAAATACTAAAGTGGTTTAGCGTAGAAGAAAGATTATAGTTCATAAACTTTTTAGAAATTCGAATAAATGGTGTGATTGAGAAATCTTTCCACAATCACACCAGTTCGAATTTCTAAAAGCTTCTGAACTAAAATTTCTCTCTCCTGTCTATGTATACTTTCCTTAGTAAACCACTTTAGTGATTTCTTAAGTTTTAAAACGAAAAGCATCATACAATGTGTTCGAATGTATGTTTTCATATTTATTGTCAAATAAATGATTTTTGATGGATTTCTCCATATTTTTTTTGTTTCTTTCGTTTAAGTCTTATATATTCTTTGTTCGCATTCTCATATTATGCAAAGTTTTTGAGATTTTACCAAATGTTAATGTTTTAATCCTTCATTCTTAAGTATGATCTTTTTGAGGATCGGACTTTCACAATAATATTTGCTACAAAAATGGATCATATATGGACCCTTACAGATCAAAGAAGAAATTTATTCAAGGTACGTTACAGTATGAACTTACACAAACCCTTGATCATTGATGGTTGCAATGAATATATTTTCTCTTTGATCCGCAAAGGTTCAGTTCCGTAGCAAATATTATTGCAAAGACTCGGTCCAAAAAAAAAATCATATAAGAGTGAATAGAAGGATTGGAATAGGGCAGTTTCTTCCTGCACCCCATAATTTTGTAAATTCCGAAACTGACCCCCATAATTTCAGGATCTGGGAGTGTGATACGGATTCATCAATTCGGAAGTGAATCATGTTGCATTCCGGATGAGGGGTTTTCCGGAAGCAAAGTTTGCATAAATTATTGATTTCCAGATTGCTGAATCCAGAAGCCTAATTTCTGTTACGGATTGGTGGATCTGTAATGATTTTTTTCAATTATGGATTTCTGAATCCGGAATGTATATTTTGAATTATGGATTGGTGGATCTGGAATGGTTTTTTCAATTATGGATGTTTTACAGTTTTTTATTTTGGATTAACACTATCATTCGTGTACTGCCGGAAGCATCAATCTAGGAGATTACCGGATGCGCCAATCTGAAAATTTACCGGAAGCGCCAATCTGAAAATTTACCGGATTTCATAATCCGGAATACAAAAAAAATGTACAGTTCATATAGGGACAGTTTTGTCTTTGCGCAACTTTATGGAGGTGCAGGAAGAAAAATGTAGGGGTGCAGGAAGAAACTGCCTTGGAATAGTCTTGCCACTGATTAGGCCCATTAAAGTTGGGTTTCAGAAAGCAGTGTGAGGAGTGTTCCAAACCTCTTATCTGTCTCTGGGTTTCTCTTATTCTCATTCATTTAAAAAACAGTTCTTTCTCACTGTTATGATGCTGGTTTATTAGTGATAAAAAATATAATAAATAGGGAACATTTAAGTGTTCAATCCTTTTAGATAGACTAAATTATTAAAAACAAAAAAATAAATCAAGAAACACTATACATTATAATTACAACATAGACATGCTGGTTTGTTAGTAAGAAACATATTTCTCATTTATTATTAAATAATTTTTATTTATTAATTTTATTATAGTAGTACACTTTATATTTATATTAGTAGATGCATTTATGAAATGAAATTAATGTAACTGTAAAATGTAATTAATTATTAATGTTTTTCCATCACAGCTCTTTAAATTTAATCTTAAATTTACAGTTACTGAAATTCAAATTCTAAAATTAAATTATTAACTACACCAATTTAACAATTGTAATCTCAAATTGTTTTCATTCATAACTGAAACAATGTAACATTTCAAATTTTTTGAATTAATTTTTTTAAAAATAATATAAGTTTAATTGAGCTTAATGTTTTATACCAATATTGTTGTTGTATTAGTTAATTTTAAAACTTTTCTTTAGAACGAAAATTAATTTTTATCTGTTAAATATTTTGACTGTATCAATTAGTTTTAACTTAAATTGAATTTACATATTTAAACGGGATAATCGTAAGATTATATATCCAATAAAAAATGACTTATCTACACTGAAATTGAATATAGTGGTGTTTGAGGGTAAACTTTTTTTTTTCTCAGCAGTTTGAGGGTAAAATGGTAAGTGTGTAACGTTCTCTTCTTTTCAGCTCTTGGTGGAATGAGGCCAAAACTCTTACCTTCTCCTCCATAGCAGCAAAAATCAGTAAATATAAACTAACAAAAAATCTACCTTTTTCTTTTCGTATAAGAGTAACCTAGAAGTAACACGGTATAAAAGTGTATAAAACTGACTCATGGAATGAGGTTTGCACCCACTTATATATTAACTCGTGCATGAGACTATATATTATGGGTGGTCTGAGAGCGGTCCGATAGCGGATGACCTGACAAGCCCAATAAATACTTGTTAGGGTAGACTCAAAATGACTCTGATACCATATTACAAAGGGAACTTTAAGTCTAACTCAATCCCATAAAACCGATTCATTGAGTGAGGTTTGCACCTACTTATATATTATGAAAGACTATAATCTCTAGTCGATGTAGGATCTCCAACAACATGTATTAGCAATTTGTCTTCTCACATTAACCAAATCTTTAAATATTTTGTCTTGATACCAATAAATATGACTAAGTTTGTGTGCTTTGAGTTTAAACCTCAAAAACATAAAAAAAATATTGGTATATTGATAATTCTACACTAAATTATAATCATAGAAAAAAATAATTAAACGTAAATTTTTTGTTGAAAATGTAAACCACACGTAAAAAAATTGACCAATTTTAAGATTACATCATACCACATCACAATTGAAAGCTACTCTTTCTTTCATTTACAATTGTCAAAATAACATTTTATCAAATGCGCACAACATTTACCTTCACATTGTAATATGACCATAAATGCGGTGAACAAATTAAGAAAGAACTACTAATTAATTTCTAAAGTCTATATGAAAACAACAAACAATCACAAGTTATGCTAACTTTAAAAACTTATATCGACTGATATAAAAGAAAATATATATCTACTAGTAGCTTCAAAGTGAGAGTGATGGCTTAGAAGTCTATAACTCATTACTGCTCAAAAGCTACATAAACTATATCAAGTAATAAGACAATACAGAAGTTAATCCTGGTAGGAATTTAAGAAAAATTAAAAAGGCTAACAGTTGTGTTGTTATTGGTGAATAGTGAGTTTAGGAACAAAGATATAATAGGAAAACTATAGAAAAGAAAGTTATCTTTGGAGAAAAGACATTATTTATTTCTTAGATGTGTTGTAATAAATTGATTGTAAACATATTAAATAAGTATTATTGATCAAACTAGAAAACAACCTATAGGTTAATCATAATCATTCATAATGTTCAATAGGATTTCCGATTAGGTTAAATTAGATTTTTACTTCAAAAACCTCTTTATAATTCTGAAGTTCATTGGTGAGCCAGAATTTAAGTCATGTTATTTGCTTACTCTTCATTTAACTCAACAAAACATGAATTCACAAGTCAGAGAATCGTATGTTGATATGAACAGTAGAATGCTAAAAAGATCATGGACTTATATATAAAAACAACCATACCTCAATTGAAGGTTTGGTCTTGGATTACCTCCAAAGTTTATTTAGTTTGTTTTGTCTTTTCAGATTGATGTTTTGATTTTCTGCTATATATGTTTTCGATTAAAAAAATTAATTTATTTTAGGTTGATCAGGTGTTTATTTTGTTGTTTTTGAAGAGATGTCGTCTTTATTATGTTGAGTTGAATGTTAGGATTCAAGATATATAAAGATTAGACTACTCCTAAAATAACCCATATTTTTTTTTTCTTCTCGATAAAAAAAAAAAAAAACACATGGAGAAAATGAACTTGGGCTTCTAGATAATCACATCTTAACAAATGCCTAGTAAATTTTATTTTTCCCAAATAAAATTGACCAAGAAGCATGAACATGAGTTTTGCATTGAAATCATTGGACAACAATGTTGATGAAAATCATTTATTGTTGTGACATCATTGAGATTTGAGGTCATTTCTTCAAAGATTTATAAGAAACATGGTACAATTGAGAATGATTGGTGCTGAACAGTCCCATTTCTTTGTCAATCTTGCTGGTGCCACCAAAACCAAATGCATTATAGTAATGAACTCAAGGGAACTCAATTGCCCTAGTCTTTTGATACCAACGAATATTTGTATCTGAGCATTCTGGAGAAAGCATTGAAAGAAAAAGTAATAAAGAGTTCTCATCATCAACCATCCTCAATGAGTCCAAGATTCATTTCAACATCTCTACAAAAATTACCTCTTCATTCTCATTGGAGTATAGATCTTGATGGGAAAAAAAAAACGCTGGTATGAGTATTCCCACCTGATGGATTTGTATTCCCCATCAGACAGCCTTATCAGTTAGCAAAGGGGATTGAACATAAAATATTTAGTAAATTAAGATACAAGTTAGGGTCCACTTGTTAGAAATATGAATAGCTTGGTAAGAAACATCTTTCCCATTTTTCATGTGCAATTGTACAGGTTTTTGGTCTGCTCTTCACAGAAATAACTTCTTCATTAATGGATACATAGATTTTGAATCAAATTATTGAAGAACTCCAATGGACATTTTTTCCACAATTATATTAGCTGGGAAGTATTTTCCTATTTTGGTTACTTACTATACTTCACCAGTCGTTCTTAAAAATCTTCCCTTTTACAATAAAAAGTCTTTTCCTGAGATATATACTCTAAGGCGTCTTCATGCGTGGATCAACATATATCATACAACAGCTCATAGCTTTCAATTCCAAAAATACAGAGGTCAATATATATAATCAATCTCACCTACACAGGAAATCATCCTTAGCAACAGTCATAGTATACCAACACATCAAAATCCAAAAGAACATAAAATATAAACAAACCACCAGGCACAAATCTCCAACAAATATAAAAACTTAAAAGACCTATCTTTACAATTAACACAACAACCATGTAACCTACTACCTCAACAAAAAATCAAAGATAATCTTTTTCACTTCACAAAAGCTACTTCTTAGAGTCACTTAATCCAAGAACTAAGACAGAACCTCCAAACAATGCTTAAGATCATTTTGCAAAACACACAACTTCATCATTCTTACAAAGGAGTTAGAGAAACATACCAAAAAAATAAAAAATAAAAAATTAATTCATAGTTTTCATACATACAAGAGTTTCTAAGCACTAATCGGAAAAAGAAGAATTCTGGATCTTTTTCTTTATTAGTTAACCAAACCTAGATTTTTCTTTAAACCACAGGAAACCCTCTATATAGTCAACTCTCCCATTATTAAAAACACACTTATTTCGATGTTTCCAAACTTCTTACTAAAAAATAATTAATCGAAATTCCCAATTTTAAGTTTTAGGGTTTTGAAAAGATAGAAATTCATCATGCGTTTCAAGTAATTTACCATTTTGTATGGTATACCACTCACCACAACGGGCAAAGTAGAAACAACAACATCAACAAAAGTGAGTCCACATCAACCCCATTCTCCAAATGCACCCCAAATCTATGAACTGTTAAATGCATGTATCAATATCAACAATTATGTAAATAACAGAGAACACAACCCAGGTCATAAAAGAATTGTTTTCTTCTTTATTATAGTTAACAAAGTTGAAGAACAACAATGTAGAAAGCAAAGCTCTGTGCAGATTGCATTACATGAGTCGCATATCAATCTGCATAGCACTCGGAAGGAGCGACCAATATTCCAGTCTCGTTTTTGTCGTTGTACTCCGGAGAGAACGCAACCTGCAAAGGGGAGCATCCTAAAGACATAAAGCGAGGCTTGAAGCCTAGGCCACCAAGCTTGAACTTAATCCAAGCACGCAAAGTGATTGCAAAATTGACCGAACCATGAGCACGCCGCTGCGCCGCCATTTCCCTGAGCACGCCGCCAGGGAACTTCTCGGTGTCCACCGCAAACCTAGCTTGGAAAGGGGTGTTGGTTTGGACTTTATTGGAGAGAGGTGGCGGTTCCAGCGGGAGAGAAGCGAGGGAGGAGTTGTTGAACCATAGGACGAGGTGCAGCTTCGCGTACCATACAACGAGCAAGGCATTGGGGTTTTCCAGAAGGCCCTGGAAGTCGAATGTGACCGCGTGCTTTTGATGCACGGTGGTGTTTATTGGCATGGAGGTCACGGTGAGAGACGTTACTTCGAAGGAGGGAAAGTGGGGTTTCAGGAGAATACACAGGAGCGTGATGGTCATAGCCATGAGGCAGGTGATGATCACGGCGCCGGCGAAGTGGAGGAGGTTCAGGTAGAAGTTACGGTCGGTTGTCGGCATGGTGAGTTTGTGACGGTAGCAATGAAGATCAGAATGAGGAGCACGGAAACACTTCTTATTTGTTGAAGATAAAATAATAAGTAGAATGATAGAGAACTCCAATTTTTTATACAATCACTCTACAATTTCCAATATTATTATTTTAATATTTTTTAATTATAAATTTACTCTTTATTATATATATTTATTTCTAAATCTATCCCTTCAAAGATTGTATACGACAAGATTATATATATTTACCCTAAACCCTAAACCCTATACAACTACAAGAGTTATCAACCTATCATTTTCCAATGAATAATGATATATTGAGAACTCTATTTTTTATACTACCACACTAAATTTACAGTACTATTATTTTTATATTTTTATATCATTTAATTTTAAATTTATCTTTTATTATATATATTTATTTTTAAACTCATCAGATTAAAAATTATATATAACCTATGAAACATGCTTTCGAGATTATAAGATAATGCGAGTAAGAGAGTGAAAAAATTATTGTTTTAAGGAGAAAAGAATGCGAAATGACAAATTTGCTGAAGGGTTTTTGTATACAACACCTTATCTCGTCATTGTTCCAAAGGGTGGTGAAGAAACTACAATGGTGAATCAAGTTTTCTTTCCCTGGTTTTCTGCAATTTTTGCATGAACTTTAGTGAGAAGGAGTAAAAGCAAGATACTCTTTTACGTTTGAAAAAGAAAGCTGGCATACATGGTTTTAACACACTGTTTTTAATGATGACAGCGATGAATCCTTCCGTTTAAATATTTGTTTATGTGCATTTTTTATGTGATAGTATTAATAATAACTATGCATTAATGTTGATACTTAGTAATTGATATGTATTAAATGTATTATTAAGTGATACTCACTATCTATTTAATGTCCTGGCATTTACTATTTATTTAATGTTCTAGTATTTAATAAATGAGTTAAATATATTTTTTTATCTTAGTGAGACTTGTTTTTGTCCTTAATTTAATATTTAGATTATATGTTGTAATAAAGAAACTATTATAATCAGTTTTTACTAATATTTTTTATGTAATTTATTAGTTATCATTTTACCTAGGAAACTAATATCAATTGTTAAAATTGATTTAAGTCCTAATCACATCTTTCATATGGATCACTCTAATTCTCATTATTTCCATTCACAAAAGATATACTCTCACAACACAAATATTGGTAGGATATGAGTAATTTGTTAATTAACCATTGAAAAGCTTATAAACACCCTTTCAATTATAACACAATTGTTTGAAAACAAAACAAAATCAAACTACCAACTATTTTTTGAAAGAGTTATATAACAAATAATGAATTTTTTCACGATATTATAATATTATAACATCAATTTCAGTAATAAATCACCATAAAATATTTTAACATCTTAATCCACATTTAAAATTTGTTTGTCACATAACAAAAAAAATTGATAATGACTCATTCCAATCATTTATTTACTGTAAGTATCTAAGAGGTCTAAAAATTCGAAAGTCGATCTCGCTTGAAATTACATTGAGGAAAAACATATTTAACTCTTAATAATCTTAATAAGTTTATTATAATGATATCATTTAAAAAAATGATATCATTGATATCATTATGATATCATTGATATCATTATGATATCATTTTAAAAAATGATATTATCTTTTATAGATTAATTTAAAAATTAAAATATTAATAGCTAAAACTTTGGTAACTAATTTAGATACCATTAAGAAACCATTTTATAAATTTTTATTAATAGTAGAAACTACTTTAGATACCAATAATTGTTTAATCTCTAAAATAGCATATAATTTAGTCAATATAGGGACTATGTATTTTTTTCCTCTAAATTTGTTTATTATTTAATAATTATTTTGTAATGGTACTACTAGAAAATCACTAAATATCAACCAAATTTAGAGACCATAAATAATTAATCACTATATTGACTAAATTATATATTATTTTAAAAACTAAACAGTTATTTGTATCTAAAATAATTTTTATTATTAATAAAAAATTATAAAATAGTTTATACATTGGTATCTAATTTAGTAATCGAGGTTTATACCTACTAATATCTTAAATTATAAATTAGTTTCTAAAAGAGTAATATAAACTATAATTTAAAATATAAAATAATAAGTAAAAAAAACCTTAGTATAGTAGTTAATAATCATACCAATTTAAAAAATAATTTATAAATTTGTATTAATAATAAAAAACTATTTTAGATATCAATAATTTTTTTAATTTATAAAATATTTTTTAATTTAGTTTAATAGTAATTAATTATTTTGGTCTCTGAAATTAGTTTTTATTTAATAATTTTTTTAAAATATATATATATATATATATATATATATATATTATGTTCAATAATTTTTTATATTTTATTTTTTTTCATATTTTTAATTTTTTTTTCCCTTTAAAATTTTACAAATAAATTTTGGTTAGTTTTATTTATTAATATCTTTTAAATAATGATTTGTTCTTAGTTTAGTGGTCAAATAAAACTAATATGTATATTATTTTAATATTTTTAAGAAAAAATAACTAATGTGATGTAAGTGATCATTACAAGAAAGTCATGAAATAAAAATCAATTTTTTTATACAAAAGTAATTAGTTGCTATAGTGATTAAATTAGAGACTATTTTAGAGACTAACAAAATTTTGGTTATTAAATTAGTTTATATTATTGTTAAATGGTTTCTAAATTAATATCTAATTAACAACAAAGGTTTTTGCTACCAAATTTAAAATCTAAATAATTGGTAGCAAAAACCTTGATGGATAATTAAACATTAATTTAAAAACCATTTAACAATAATATAAACTAATTTAGAAACTAAAATCTTTGTAGTTTCTAAAATGGTCTCTAATTTAGTCACTATACCAACTAAATATTTTTTGTCTCTAAAAATTGATTTTTATGTCATGATTTTCTTGCTGTGGATATTGTTTTCTTTTGTATCCCTTTTTATTTTCAGCTTTCTTACTCTTCTGTTTAAAAATGAAACCGAAAGAAGCTGAAAATTCGGAAAAAAAAAATCATATACTTATCCATCTTCATCTTCTTTGACTTATTTGATTCTCTTCTACCCAAAATATTAAATAATACAATTAATACAAAAGTTAAATATTAAATGATACACATACACTGAACATATATTTTGCCAAAATAAAAATAGAGGTTTTATTCATTAAGCTGAAACAATAACTACACTGCACATTTTATTAATTAATTACAACATAGACAAAAAGATTAAAGAATAACACACATAAAACATATAAGAACATCCGATAGATCTAAGCACACCTAAAGGTCACATGTACCAACACATTCATTATCTTTATATAGGGGTACCAAAAGAAACTACGAAGGTGCACACAAAAAATGTCCAAAAAAAAAAAAAAGGACCACATGAGCCCAAGCCCATTATCCTTGCCTAAATCAACACCAGCCCAATATGTTCAAAGACCGTCAAGATGTGTTTCAGATTAACAAATAACTCAAGCTATTATATGCTCTTTAAATTATATGAATTATACATATTTATGTTAATAAACACTGATAATTACAAAAATTAGATGTATTTTTTTAATCTTTAAATTGGAAACTGTGAATTTAGTTTTCAAGATTTTTCCAGTTACCTGAGTTTTTTTTTTTTTATCTCTAAACTTAAGCAAACTTGATTCTTTAGTTATTTTATTTCACTTAAAACACCCCCTCTTTATCAAAAGTCAGTTTTAACAATTTTTTATTATTCTTAATATCATATAATTTATATTTTTTTATTAAGTTCACACAAAAATAATATTTTAATCACAAGTAAACTTCATATACAAATAACTAGTCGTATTTTTTTAAAATTAATTTTAACTATAAAGATAAAATGGTACTTGTAATTTCATCAATTAAATTATATTTTAATAATTACACTCATCATATCATTCATAAAATTTTCCCTCATTTTACATCATTTTCTATTCTCTTTCATTTATTTTAAACAATCCCTCTTTTTCCTAAATTTCATTTTTTTTTCTTCTCTCTATAACCATTCTTTAAATAAACAAAACCTTAAAATTAGAGTGTAGAGAGAAAAAAAATATTTTAAACTTCAAAAATTAAAATAAACTAAAAAATAATGCCTAATTTTTATTTACATACTGTTTTTTATTATTAAAATAGGTTAGGTGTTAGATGGATAAATAGGTTAACCAAATTTTAATTTTTGATATATGATTAGTCCAGTTAAAAATGATTTGTGTTATGAAAGATGCAAAGTGAAAAGAAGGGAAGAGGTATTTTGTTTTTGATCCAGCTTTTTAAATTTGGAGTTTTGTTAGGTTAGAGAATTTCCATCACCCATGCCTTCAACCTCAATATAGCCGCCTAACGCTGTTTTTTTCTGCTTTTCACATTTTGTCTCTTCTAAAATCCCATCAACTAATAATCAATGCACATCCACTACCTCTTTTATTCATTGCCAAAACGTGTAAGTCAAGTCCAATAGTCAATCATTTTTGTATTCATTAAAAAAAAATCTTTTACTGTAGTTAAGGTAGGTTGTGTATAGATTGAGAAATGAGAGTGTGAGAATTTGATAGAATAGACGAGCGAGAATTTAAGACGAAAATGTGAAGAAAGTTAAAAAATTTAGACTAAATACTATATGTTAAAGTGGATTTATGAATAAAGTTTATTGAAATTTATTAAATATTTGTATTTATGATTATTTAAACCATTTACAGACAAAAAATAGAGCAAAAGTATATTTCATTCACTTGTCGAGTTGTCTTTCTTTTTTTTCTTCTTTCTCGCAACAATGATCAGATACGACACCACCGATCACTTTAGTAAATCGATGCTTACGTTTCTCACTATATCAACTTATCCAAACACGTATTCACTCGTCTTTCGATCTTTACAAACAATGTGTATCACTAAATCCAAACACAAACATAAATTTGTTTCATTTTACATTTTCTTATTTTTTTATATATTTTATGAAAAACGTTAGTCATCTTACAATTAAAATATTTTATCAAATTATGTTTTCATATCATATTGTGCATGTCTATGCATCCTAGCAGATAAGTCTGATGAAAAAAACCAAGACAAACTAAGAGTACCATCTTTTCTGCCGACCAAATTTGTTTCCTCATATATATTTCTTTTAATCATGTTATTTTATCAAGTATTTACTGACTATTTGTTGAAGAAATTATTCAATAATCTTAGTGAAATTTATGTTTTTAATATTTTTTGTTCGTAAATTTAAATTTAAAATTTTAGTTAAATAAAATAAGTTAAGTATCACTCGAACCAACTTATTGTTTTTATTTACTGTGAATCAACCAGGTAATTTTTTATTTATTTTCCAATTTGGAATACGAAAATAGTTAGGTAAATTGTATGATTATAGTTAGGTAATATATATGAATTGGCTTGAAAAATGGATAGATGGAGTATTTTTGTTTTTACTTTAATATATAGATAAGTTGAATGAATAGGGCACATAGAAAGATAAAAGCAGAAAAAAGCAGAAGTTGGGAATTTGAGAGTTTCGAAGAAGCAGTTGTAGGACCTGTGAAAGCTTAAATAATGGGAAGCTACATAGGGATGAGAGAAGAGAATAAGAAATCATCCTAAATGTTAGTGCATCTACCCAATCTATCTATTACTCACGTGTTAGCATGCCCCATCTCTTCAAATGCATACACATTTTTGTCCCTACTTTTTTATCATCTTTTTTTAATAATAATGGAGGATATTTACATTTTACTTTTTTTTAATTTATTTTTATGTTAAAAACATTTTATAATATATAAATGGTGGAAATTTCACGTGATTTTAGAGAGTTAGATTTAAATTTAAAATTGATTTCTTAATATGATATCAGAGTCATTTCAAATTTATTCGATTATTTGTTAAATTCAACGAGATAGAGATATTTCATAATATATAACAGATAAAACTTTAACTTATAAATCAATTTTATAATATTAAATTTGACAAAAATTATTTGTAGAGACTGTAAGTATTTTTTAAAATTTATTCTATTTTCTCAAAATGTATTTAAAAGGTTAAAAATATAATAATTGAGGAGAGTTTAACAATTCATAGTTACTTTAAATATAAATTTAAAAGTTGTTTAATTGGTCAAATGAGTTAGGCGTGTTGGTAGTTTTCAACAGTAATCATTGTTAATACAATTAACTTTTGAACTACACATAGAGAAAGTGAATTCATGGATACTATTTTTGCGGTCCTTAATTTGAAGATACCGCAGCCACAAAATTTCCTCAATTTCATACCTTCTAACATTGGACTTACCTGTTCTGTCGGTGCTCATTTTCTTCATTTCAGAAAGATTTTTTTTTTCTTTTTGCACTGATAAGAAAATTCAAACTTGGTAGGTCCACTTTGAACGACCCAGAAGAAGCTCCATCTTCATGGCCTAATCAATGTTCCACACATGTATATCTAAATAATTAATTAATTGTAATAATAATAATAATAAATTATGTGATAGGATTGTTGTTACTTAGTTAAAATATCAAGTTTCATAATAATATTTAATATGATTTTTTTAAAAAAAATAATAATAATAACCAAAACACATTAAGGTTTTTCCCTTCCCTGGTTTGGTTTCTGCTACACAGAATTCATGAAGCAATAGGAATTTCTGTCTGTTTGGCCCCACAGATTCCACAAAAAGAATATAAAATTCATGGAACTGTAAATTGGTTTCTTTTTCTAACATTCATCAAATTACTCCTAAATTCATTCATTCATTGAATAGGTACGTTGATTAGTTACCCTCTTGTATCATTAATTACATTTTTAATTTCTATATTATACTATTATATTATTTATTTTAGCTTTTTTATAATTATTTTATTACAAAAAATCAATTTTTTTTTCTAAAATTGTCTCTAATTTAGTTATTATAATAACTAATTATTTTTTTTTATCTAAAATTAGTTTATATTTTATATTTTTATTGTAGTGTTTAATTTGTTTGTAAATCTTTCTGAAAGCAGAGATGATCATTGAAATTAAAACACATCATGCACTAACAAGAAACAAAGAGGTAATTATCATTTTATTATGATTAATAATATTATCTCGTATAGGTGTATTATAATTTTTTTTTCCATTACGATATGACGTGAAAGAAGCATTATCATGTTGAAAGGGCCATAAAATAAAGGAACTAATAATTAATTTAATCTTTTGTCATAAAATTTGGTCCACTTTCAAATTAAAAATGATTATACTTTATTTTTCTTTCTCTACATTATTTAATTTTGAATTAATTTTTATACTAATAATATTTTTTGATTACTTATTAATACTTTTTTACTAATTACGCGTTATAAATGAAATTAAACAGTATAAAATTAGTTATATGTATCTTAAACTGTTTCAATTAATGGAAGCTGATTCATAGTTTAACAATAAGTTATGAAAAGAAATATATAATTATGTAATTAATTGATTTTGGTTCCACTACACTTCATTTTCTTCCATTTTTTTTTTCTTTGTCTATCACATCATATATCAAGATTACACTTTCTTTCTCCACCCTTTTCCTTTTCATTTGATTTGTATCATACCCACTCAAATAGAGTGAAGATTAATCAACACTCAAAAGTAAAGAACCCCTTTATTTAGTTGGCAAGCATCAAACATTGACGAAAGCCATGAAAATGGACAAGTAAGAGGAACGTTACTCTTCTCAAGCGTAGAATGTACACCTCCACGTATAGTAAAAGTTAACATCAATACCTTTCTAATAATTGCTCCAAAAGAAAATTATGCAATAATAAGAATGATAAATATTGTGGAAAAAAAAAAGATAAATTTGAGAGTACTCAAAATATGGATTTGGTCTAGTACTTATAATGCCTCACCAAAAAGAAATGTTATTTATTGCTAGCCTTTTGTAGAAGGCCCACACTTTCACACATAATCAAAAGACTTCTAAAAGTGTCAATTTTTTTTTTATTTAGAATCGAAAATAATGATAATTATGACACACCCTTTTTTAATTTAAAATAATACTTTTTAGGATTAAATAACGAGGTGTCACATTAATAAAATATTTTATAATAATATTATACAGTTTTATCTTTAAAAAATGTTTTGATAAGTTAAAAGATGAATGTGTATATAGATTATTGTTGATCTCGATTCTTTAACTATTAAGTGCACCGAAACAATTATAATAAAAGAAAAAATAATTTTTCAAGAAGAAAAATCAAAGAAAAAGAAAGAAAACGAGATGAAATATAAGGAAAAGTGTATTTATTTCAATGAAGAGAAATAACAAGAAAATCAAAGAAAAATCGTTATTTCTAATAATAATTTTTTTATCAGAAATTTTAATAATAATAATATATCAATTAAAACAAAGTAATTGTATAATTACCAAACCATATATTTATAATTTTGAAAAAATACAATTTTCTTTAATATTTTCACTAATTTCTCTTCATATAAGAGTGAAAAAATAAAATACACGGAGATAATGACATTTTGCTGTCACTTTATTTGCCAAAATACCTGTTTTACGCTCAAAATCTTCCTTTAGTGACTTTTCATTTTATACACTCTTCGTCTTCTACATTTTTCCAACAAAAAAACCCTATGAGCCCGTGGTGGGAACACTTGATATTCAAAAAATATAAAATTGTTAACACTTTTATCTATTTACCAACTTTCTTTCATCACAACCTTTACATTAATTTTCAAATAAAATAATACGTATTAAAGCATGTTATTACGTCGACCTTTATATGTTGAAAGTGTGAGAGAAAAAATCATTTATTGGGAATAAATATCAAAATCTAAAATCATCTCTAATAATAAAAGTATATTTACTTCTAATTTGTGAGAAAATATAAGGCAAGAAATGTGCTCCACAATTATTGCCCAAAATCCAAATTATTTAATTCATAACCTTACATGGCGAGAAACGATATAAGTGTGCAAAAGAAGCAATTTTCTGGACACAAACTTTTCAAAGCTCAATTGTCACAGGCGACAAAAACAGTAGAAAGACATTGAATATTTTTTTTGGTGTTTATATAAAAGTTACGTTGGTAAGTTTGGAATAACGAATCACTGTGATTAGAGACATGTCACAGCAGAAATTAGATCCTCTCCATATGTGTTACTATCATAGCAGAAGTAAAGAAGACGCATGCATAAGAAGATATAGAAAATAACAAAAGTTTTAACTTTTTTTTATATTATACACTGGGTTAGTGTTTAAAACATTTTTTATTCTTTATAAATAGATATAGTTTTATTTTATAAAATGATTTTATAAAATTAAGTTAACTTAAAATTTCTTTTTTAATCTAGTATCAAAGTTATTTTAACGAATGTTTGTTGAATTTATGAAGTTATCTCTTATTAGACAATTATTATTAGACTACTCACATAATTTATGATTTTGAAGGTGAGAAGTGTGAGGGAGTGTGTTGAAGATTAGACCGAATAAAATTTATTAAAATTTATGATTTTGTTTTGCGTAAGTAGTGGGACACAGCAAAGTGAGAGTTTCCATTTTGACAGAGAGTTGTAATGAAATCATGAAACTACCAATAAAGCATTAATAATTTTGGTGGATCGAGCTGAACAACCAAAAGCAGCCTCCACCATTCAAATACCATATCCCAACTCTACAACATAGCACGATCTTATCACTATCTCAGAACACAACACTTCACCTTGCAAATAAATCAACACCAAACGCGCCCACACTAACACAAACACCCAAACTCATTTCCAAGAAACCTCCACCACACGGAACCTCACACTCTCACACCCCCTCATCCACCATCTACAAATTAATATCTTATTCCTCTCTTTCCCTTTCATCCCATACTACACATTCACACACTCCCTCTCCCTTCAAACCAACAACAACAACAACAAAAGACGATGTCGGAGAAGGAGTGCAAGCACCACAAGGGCAAGAAGAGGAAGATCTTCCGCCAAGTCTTCTGGGGCATAGTGGTGTTCCTCTTCCTTGTCTTGCTCGCTATTCTTCTCATATGGGCCATCCTCAGACCCACCAAACCCACCTTCACTCTCCAAGACATCACCGTTTACGCCTTCAACGCCACCGTCGCCAACTTCCTCACCTCCAATTTCCAAGTCACGCTTATCTCGCGCAACCCTAACGACAACATCGGAGTCTACTACGACCGCCTCGAAACCTACGTCACTTACCGGAGCCAGCAGGTCACCTACCGCACCGCCATCCCTCCCATCTACCAGGGCCACAAAGATGTCAACGTTTGGTCTCCCTTCGTCTACGGCACCAACATCCCCGTCGCGCCCTTCAACTTCCTCGGCCTCAGCCAGGACCAGACGGAGGGTACCGTCCTCGTCACCGTCAAAGCCGACGGCAAGGTCCGCTGGAAGGTCGGCACCTTCATCTCCGGCCACTACCACCTCTACGTCCGCTGCCCCGCCTTCATCTCCTTCGGCCCCCGCAGCAACGGCATCGCCGTCGGAGAAAACGCCATGAAGTTCCAGATCATCCAACGGTGCTCCGTCAGCGTTTAAACCCACACCACAAAAAGATACCAACGCATTCTCTAACACACTCTTTCAAACACACTTTTCATCGGAAAAACTTCCATACAGTATTACGAACACCATTGATGTTGTTCAGAGTTTCACTTTTGATCATATACAATGCGTTTCTATCGGAAAACAACATCACCAATACTGTAAACAAGTTTTATCCTTTTATTACCAAAAACACTAAATTCAGTGATGTACATCATTTTACATCAATAATTTAGTGACGAACTTTATAAGTAAAATATTTCGTCACTAATTTTAATTTTTTTTTGAAAATATCAGTGGTTTTGTCTTTTAACGTGTTCAAGATGTTACCGGTATATATTTCAATCAATGAAGGAATAATGAAAAGTGTGTTAAAAGAATGTATTAGAGTTGTGCTGTCATTGTACTTTTATACGTATGTATGTATTCTACTACTGTTACGTAAAGTCGTGTATGAACTGGTCGTAGATGTTTGTGTTTTACGTTTTGCTATAGAAATGTGAAACAGACGAAAGAGTCTGATATAGCAAAATTAGATGGAGATTAAATGTAATATCGAGGTACGATGGCAATAAAATTTCTTGTTTGAATTTGGCTTAGAAATGAGAGTGATGAAGCATGGATTCTGAGTCATTATCCTTTTGAACACTTCTATATTCCTTTGTTGCTTATTTTATTGTTTTTTTTATACGTGTGTGCATATTCAGAAGCCATATTCCATCTCGCTTTCTTTATCTTCACGAATTGGACCACTTTAGTATTATTTGAGTGTCACTTTTATCTCTTTTTCTTGCGGTTAGTGCTTGAATATTCATTTGGGTGGATATATATATACATGCACCAAGTTTCAGGTTCCTTTTGGTGTATAGTGTATGTTATTTAGGATAGAAAAAGATGTGTTGTGGGATATTTGGAAGAAAGGTGGTAGCAAAAGGCAATGGGAAAAGTTAATGAGAAAAATTTTGTGTAATGAGAAGAGACTTAAGGGTAAAGATGAATTATTGAAGTGGTTGTGGGTGCTAACTTTTGGAGGAATATTATTGTGGGTGTGTCTACATTGATCCACACATGGCATGGTGATGGTGGTGGTCCTTTTCACACACCCTCACCTACTTTAGCTACTAATAATATCATCAAAGAAAGTTTTTCTTCCATTAAATGTGTAAATGACCTGTCCTTTTCTTCCTTCATATTCGTTAACTAATTCAAAGTTAAGATCACAACACTAGGATTTACATTTTCTAAAACCCCTTTTCATAAATACAATATAATTTACCCACAAAAATTAAATTGAGTAAAAAAATAGTCATTTCTTAAATAAACAATATCTAAAAAGTTTCCAATTTGGGTTAAATATAGATACATATATATGTAATTGTTATAGTATAAGGTTGTTTATACAGTGCTAGAGATTACAACCTATTCCAAACATTAAAGTGTAATTCTTAACCTAATCTCTTAGTGTGATTTAACCAAATTTAACTCGATCCAATTTTAATTTTTAACTTGCTTTGAAAAAAATAGTTATTACAACAATAAATTATTAATCAAGAGGTTGTTAATAGCTTAATTCACCGACAGAGAAGTCCAATACAGAGAACCTTCTTTTGATTGGTCTAAATCACAATCAGTAACGTGTGAATGTGAATACGACTAAATTCAGAAACCACAGAATATGTATTAATCATAATCATTTGTATGTAATTTCAAAAGCTCGTCTTTTGACATAGCAATGGGTACAAAATATTATACTTCTTCTCACCAGGAGTTTTGTATATATCTAAACAAAAATTAATAATATTTTAACCTTCCAATAAAGCATTAATTTTTTTCTTTCTTATTTGTCCTCAAATTAAGTGCTCACTAACTCAGTTCAAATTAATGCACTGTGAAAAGAACGAGACTATTTGAGTAAAAATATTTTAAAAGATTGTACATTTACTATTATTCTTAATACACATATATATGATAAAATCTTACATTGCAATTATTATAAATCAGATGATGAAGTAATAGTTTACACATCAGTTAAAGGTTCATTTACATATTATGATATGAACGATGAATATATTATTTTTGGAAAAATTTACTAACATATTCTCCTTTTTAAATAAGTATATTACTTTAATTGAGAAAGATAAAATAATTATTGAAGGATAAATTAAAAAAACTCAATTTTTAAAAAAACTTAGATGGTTAAAACTGTATTCAATGTAAGAAAGAATGAATTAGTTTTACTGTTTTCAAGATGTCAAAATTGACATTGTTGTGATGTCATCGATTCTGACAAAAGTCAAGCCTCCTTGTATGAATAAATTGTGTTGGAAATGGGTTGGGTAGTTACAACGCCACTCAATTAATTATTATTTTTCTTCCTGCACCCCAATAATTTCTTGGCACACCCACAATTTCTTGGTACATCTATCCTTCTTTAAAGAAATTTATGGATTACTTATTCTAAAAATTTATGGTACACGTTTTCTTTCTAAAATATATAAAATTCGATTTTCAGAATATGAATTCATTCTGGAATGCGATTTTCGTAATAAAGTTTTTTAGAATGAAATTTTCAGAATCCATGAAATACATTTCAGAACAATTTTTTTCTGGAATAGGATTTCTAGAATAATTTTTAAAAAGTAATATATAATATATAATATGTAATTTTTTTATATAATATTTTTATAAATGAATATTATGGAATAAGTTTTCTAGGACGTTTCACATATTATCTCTCTTCTTCTACTACACAGTGGTGGCATGATGCAGTAAAAGATGGTATTTTTGTTTTTCAATTAGTAGTGGGGTACAGTTAGTAATGAGGGGATGCAGGAAACAAAATCCTTAATTGTCTTGACAAGTACCCTGGGCCTTAGGCCTCAATGCTTCAGGCTTTCTTTCAGTAAATAATAAGATGTACATATGAAAATGATATTTCTTTCTAATAAAATCTTGAGTAAGTTCCTTAGAAATTCATTTTCAGAATTTCAAAAAATGGCTGATCCAAAATATAATAGAATACATGATGTTCGGTCCCTTACAGAAAATATGGGACAATGGAAAGACAATTTACTCCTCTACCATCATAGTTTTTTTTACACCTCTATAATTTTTTTTTAATTCTTTCGATAAAAGGAACAAGATTTTAATTTTTATCATTTCCGAATTTAGCAATAAATTTTGTTATTGGTTTGTTAGATTTGTGGATTTGACATGCCTTATGTATATTATTGTTAATGAAAAAAAAAATACATTTAATACGGTAATAATCCGAACCCTACCTTCAAGCCACTTGCCTTCAACTTGGATCCTGATCAACATGTAGTAATGACAAGAATATCACGTTCAGTTTTTTTGGGTCATAATCAATCAATGTCCCTACCCAAACGCGTCTTAGTAAATTTTCAAACGCATTCTGGTTTCGCCCAATTAATTTCACCCTCTTCTTACTTGCACCCACCATCTTCAACAAAGTGAAAAACAAACTTAACACAAAAAAACAACCAAACACACCCTTCATCTTGTATATACACACACACACAAACGTACTTTTCTATATTTCCAAATTTTCATCACAACATGAGGGATAAGCAACCCCAACTCAACGGTGCGTATTACGGCCCCGCTATTCCTCCAGTCGAGGCGCCACGTCCCCGCCGCCACAGAAATTGCTGCTGCTGCCTCTTCGGCTTCTGCTGGAAGCTTCTCCTCGCAGTCATAATCCTCCTCGTCCTCGGATTCCTCATCTTTTGGGCCGTGCTCCAGCCACGCGCCTTCAGGTTGCAAGTCACCGACGCGACGCTCACGCAGTTCAACTACACCTCCAGCGACAACACGCTCCACTACAACCTCCTCCTCAACTTCACCGCACGAAACCCCAACAAGAAGATGGGCTTCTACTACGAGAGCGTGGAGAGCCACGTGTCGTACGGCGGCGTCAGGTTCGCGTCCGCGGAGGTGTTGACGTTGCGTGACTCGTTCCGGCAACGCACGAAGAGCACGGACCGCATGAGCGGCGTTTTCACGGGGCATTACAAGACGGTGGTGGATCAGGACCAGGTGAAGAAGCGCTTGGAAGAAGATGAGAAAAAGAGGGTTTTTGATTTCGATGTGGAACTCCACTTTAAGCTTAAGTTCATAATTGGCGATTTCAACAGTTCTAGCACCAAGGCCAAGGCAAAGTGTGGGCTTCAGGTCCCTTTGAGTTCCGACGGAAAAACTCCAATGGCGACGGAGTTTGCATCCACCAACTGCCATGTCCATTTCTGAGTGTCCACAGAGGACTCACTTTACTAGATTCCATGCTTCCATTTACTTTTTTCTTAACATGTCTTTCTTTTTTCTACTCAACCATGGTTGATTTCAATGATATGCAATGAATATATTTGCTAATATTTTGTGCTGTTTTTACTTTTTCACACATCAAATCTTAAGAATGAATATGGTATTTTTTATATTTTAAAATAATTCTTTTAGTTTTTTTAATAAATAAATTAATAGAATTGACAGATATGTTGGTTAACCTATTTAACTGTTTAATATTTTAATCCACAACATTGTGTATTTATCCACACCCAATGATATGCAGTAAACCCACCTGCACCACATGTTCCAACTAAACGTAAGTCAAACATTACACGATTATACTATTCAACATATTGAAGTCAGAAGCGCGTTTGTTTTCACGAATCCTTCAACATCTTCTTCTTATCCAATCCATAACTATACATACATCTCTTCTACCGCCACCAAAACGCACTTCACTTCACCATCTTTGCTCATTCAAACTCCTCCGATATGGCTGACGCACACCCGCCACCTAACACCGCCGCACCAAACGACGCCGCTTCCGTTCCCTCGAAAGAGCGTCTCCGCACAAGATGCTGCTACTGTCTCTCCAAAACCTTATGGATCATTCTAGTCATCATTATCGTCCTCGCCATGCTCGTGATTTTGGTTTTATACATCATCGTCACACCCACCTCCTTCAGGTTCCACGTCACCGACGCCAGGCTCACGCTGTTCGATTACGCTGCGAACTCCACCCTTCGCTACAACCTCGTCCTCAACATCACAGCGAGCAACCCCAACAAGAAGCTCAAGATCTACTACGACGTCGTTCAGGCCAACGCCTTCTACGGCGGCGTTCAGTTTTCCACCACCGACGTCAACATGCCTTGGAACTCCTACCTTCAGGATAAGAAGAGCAGCAACCTTTTCAGCGCGGTTTTCTCTGGAGAACATGTGATGGCGTTGGATCGAAAGCAGGTTAGCGAGTTCCATGAAGATGAGAAAGATGGGGTTTTCCCCATAGATGTTAAGATTCGTTTCACTATTCGGTTTAGGCTTGGAGATTATCAGTTGGGGCATTCCCATCCCAGAGGTATATGTGAACTCAAAGTTCCTTTTACTTCTGATGGGGAAAAGGTGGCTCCGTTTAACCCCACAAAGTGCCAAATTGACTTCTGAATTATGTACCAGAGACACTCACACACGCATTTGTATTTGTATGGTTTTTTTTACCATGATGGGATTTTTTTTTTTTTTTTATTAAAATGGGGTATGTTTAAAAAAAATTACAAATTTAGGCAAGTCGTGCTAATTCGGCACGACTTCATATGCAGAAATAGTTTCAATTAGCCAAGTTGGCACGACTTCTGCCATGTCATATTTTTTTTTTAAATTTATTGTTTATATATTGGATAGTAAGTTATGTAATGTTAAAAATTAATTTGATATATAATTTTCTAAGAGTGTTAGTTTTAAGAAACAAAAAATTGGATAATCGTGTATGGATCATGTTTGACGGTAATGTAATACAATAACTTGATTATTTGATTAATTAAATAATGAAGAAAATTGTTATTGAATTTGGAAATAAATAGATAAATGAAAAATTATTATATTTGGAAAATAAATAGAGAATTATTGTTGTGAATTTGCAAAATAAATAGCTTGAGAAGTAATGATT
>Ga0123342_1004032_pt1 | contig 22884 bp, 8 predicted proteins | sample Turbeawhitnodule_FD_89960 | JGI IMG/M metagenome (GOLD analysis project Ga0123342, IMG submission 89960) | Root nodule microbial communities of legume samples collected from Mexico - Turtle bean Mexico white nodule | ecosystem: Host-associated > Plants > Roots > Nodule | place: Mexico: Nepantla... | reverse complement strand
TTTTTCATAGAGAGCCTTTTCTTTGGTATAATAGGCTTCCACCTTGTCTATTCTTAGAATTCTTTATGAATAGGTATAGTCTACCTATGTATCGTTTTTGTTAACATATGGGTTTTGGTATAGGCCCCCGTATTTTTGTATTTTTTTTATTTTTTTTTATTTTTCTTTTGTTCAATAATATTTTTTTCATGTGATGGTAAATGATTGTTGTAACTTGAGGTGTCAACCTAGCTGAGATCTTAAGTTGCATAGTGATACCTAACATGGAAGTTTTTATTTAAAAAAAAAAAAATATTACACGAACATATAATATCTGTTTTTAAAATTATATTAAATTTTTTGTTTTTATTTTTAAAAACTTAATCATAAGTAGATTTTTTTTCTTCAATAATTTAGTTGGGAACAAATATTTGTTTAATATATTTCATAATTATCTCTTTTTATAAATAGATGTTAAAAGTATTTAACTGTCTACCGTCCTTATTTACATGTTTTTGAAAAATTATTATAAAAAATAAAATATGCACATGTAATTAAAAATTGGGATGTGACACATAAAACAATTTTTTTTAATCATTATGTGTTGGTATTGTTAATCCTTGATAATACGTATATGACGTAAATAATGGTTCCTATAAATTTCTCTAACAATAATATTTATTAACACTTTTTTTAATTAAGATATATATTATTAAACCAAATCTGTACAGTATTTAATATTTTTAAATCTGAATATTTAATTCATTCATCACTTCTAACTATTTTTTTTTAATTATCGATTTTACATGTATAAAATATTAATACAAATATTTATTATTTTTTTTATAATTGGTATTAATGATACTTTATAATTAATATGTATTTAATTTGTTAATATACCTTTGTTGTTGTCAATAGCTTTGATAAAATGATGATCCTAACATTAGTTAATTTAATAATTTTTTAATTTTTTTTAAAGTAATTATTTATTAAAAAGAAATTATTTCATTAAAAGATTATGTCGAATGAGTTCTTTTTATTCTTTAACTAAAAATTATAAATTTTCGATCTTAGAAATATATGATATAAAATATTAACACAAATATTATACGTGATGAAATTGTTTGCTCTCTAGGTTTATTGACAATAAATAACTGAAAAATAAAATATTAAAATTGTACTTTTTATAATTGGTACTAATGATATTTTATGGTTAATACATAATTAATTCGTTCATATGAATTGTAAGTAGCTTTGATAAAAATATGCACATAAAATTAATTAATTTAATAATTATTTTTAGAATTTTAACTTTTTAAAGTAATTATTTATTAAAAACAAACTATCTTATTAAAAAATTATAATAATGAGTTCTTTCTCTTCTTCAACTAAAAATCATAAATTTCCGATTCTACATGTGTTGTATAAATTATAATAAGATTTATAAATTTATCATTTATTAATTGAAACAAATATAATTATTATAAAGTTATAATGTATTTTATTATGATATACATAAGTTAAGTTTATGCTAAATTAAAATATTGCAGCACTATATAGTTGTTTTTATTAAATAAAAAAATATAACAATAAAATACAAAATATGGATATACATATTTATATTATAAATTTATGATGAATTAAAATATTATAATATAAATTTATAGTTGATTTCAATAATATGAATATATATATAATAATGATAAAAATAAAAAATATTAATAGTGTATGTGTTTTTGCTAGTATAAATAAAATAATAAAATAAAATAATATTTGTAAAATTTTATTAACATATTAAGTTGATATTAATGTTCACATGATATTGAATAGAAATAAAAATAAACAAAATATTTATAGAGACATTATAAAATATAGTAAGAAGATGTGAAAATTTGGTTTATCTATACCTATATATATAAATGGGATTTCTCATTATAATCGTTTTTTTTAATATATTTTTTTCGATTACCCTTATTTAATATTTCTCATCTTATTAGTACAATGGAGTATTTTGTCATTTTATATGAATTACTTAAAAAATAAAAATTTATTTATTTTTTAAATTAATATTAATGTACCATTTTTTACACAAACTAACTCTCTCACTTTTCCCTTAATTCTTTATTTTAAGGCATCAAGAAGAAGAAATAGAGAACATACTCTCACAGGTTTACCAAATCTCACATATCAAATAAAATAATTATTCATTCCTTATTTTTAAGGCAACAACAGTAAGAAAAAGAGAACATATTCTCACACTTTCCACACCAAATCTCACAAATCAAATTAAATAACTTTCATTTTCAATCACTCTCTTCACTCCATTTCAAGCAACTATATTCTTTGGTAAAACCATTATTTTGTATCTACTATCAAGTCAATCCTAATCTTATTGTGAACATCATCACACTCTCTGATCCCAAAATTACCAACGGAATAAGAGAAAAAACTGGAAGAAGAAGAGAGACTCATATCAGAGAAGAAGAAAAAAAGAAGAGGTTGTTTAATCAATTCATCATTTTTCTTTTACATGTTATTTTTTGCTTTTCAATTTCGACTCCTCCAAAATTATTTCTGAATGTATGTTAAATTTCTATCATCGTAAAAATTGATTAAAATAAGAAAATGCGGATACACGGTATATCGCCTATGTTTCCGCTAGTTTATAGAATGGTAATATGTTAACACTAGTAAAAAAATATCTACTTCAAAAATCAATAAAATATTTTAATTATATTTATTTTATTTTTTAATTTTATATATTATTATATTACTATAATATGGTGTCAAATATATCTTTTGTGTCAAAGAAATATTTTTCTTATTTATATATCAGAAATCATATGAATAATGATCTACGTAAAACAGATATTGATATCGTACGAATACAGAAATACGTATAATTTATAAAATATAGGATATGAGGATACAAATTTATATATTATATAATTATGAATTATATAAAATTCACGGTAAACATTTATATGTACAAGTATTTTTCAATTTTTTTACTAACAAGATATTTTTTATTTTTTTAGTAGAAAAATATTTTTCATGGTTGATAAAAAAAGATTTGTCCCATATTTTTATAATTATACTAAAAATTTATAAAATAAATTTAAATTTTTAGAAAATTAATGTATTTATTATTTTTAAAATTGTGGTAGAATGTATTTATTGATGCTTTATTAGAGTGTCGATGTGCTGTATATGTCTCTAACAACATTTAATGAGTGTAAAATTCTGATCGAGATAGTGTAAGAATTGATTACATGTACAGATTACTTAAAGAATATGGAAAAGAAAAGTTTATAATACCAGTATATATAATTTTTGAAAAGACAATGGGTGGATAAGAGACGTTTGTTTTGAGTGGGACATAGCATAGCATGGTACACAGTTTAGTCTCATTCTTTTCCCTCAACATGGGTTAGTTACGTTACTTTCCTTTCCTACCCTCCACCACGCTTCTTCTATATAAGTCCCCAATCCCCTACAACTTCCCTCATTCAAAAACCATTTGCCTTTTTCCAAACCAACCAACTCACTCTCATGTTGGTGGAAAACGTGAGGACATCTTAAACAAAACTCCCCTTTTCTAACTCCCTTCTCCTCCCACTCCCTCAATTTCCGCAATGGCGGCTTCAGTCGAACACCGTCCTTTCACCTCCCACCAACACGGCGTCGTTCGCTCCTTCAAGTCCTATCCGGACGTCCCGCGTCCTAAGAAGTTACCCCTGCCACAACCACTTTCCGATTCCACAAACGACAACGACGAGGAAGCCGCTGTGTGGAAGGAACTGGTTCTTAAGTCGAGCGCGGGAGTTGAACCCTCTATTTTCGACCCGCGCGACGACGGAACCTCCGACCAATGGATCAAACGGAATGCTTCCATGATCCGTTTGACGGGGAAACACCCCTTCAACGCGGAGCCGCCCCTCCCTCGCCTCATGCAGCACGGCTTCATCACCCCCAGTCCCATCCACTACGTCCGTAGCCACGGACCCGTGCCCCATGCTCGCTGGGAGGACTGGACCGTCGAGGTTACGGGTCTCGTTACCCGGCCCACGTGCTTCACCATGGAGCAGCTGGTCAATGACTTCCCCAGCCACGAGTTCCCCGCCACGCTTGTCTGCGCTGGGAACCGGCGCAAGGAACAGAACATGGTGAAACAGAGCATCGGCTTCAACTGGGGCGCCGGCGGTGTCTCTACTTCGGTGTGGCGCGGTGTATCGTTGCGGAGCCTGCTAAAGCGGTGCGGGATCTACAGCCGCGCGAAGGGGGCGCTTCACGTGTGCTTCGAAGGCGCCGAGGATCTGCCAGGTGGCGGTGGGTCCAATTACGGGACCAGTCTCATGAGGGAGGTTGCACTGGATCCCTCCCGCGACATCATACTGGCTTACATGCAAAACGGGGAGCTTCTGTCCCCGGATCACGGCTTCCCCGTTAGGATGATAATACCCGGTTTCATTGGCGGCCGCATGGTGAAATGGTTGAAGCGCATCGTTGTCAGTAACCAGCAATCTCAAAGTCATTACCATTACAAGGATAACAAGCTATTTCCATCTCACGTTGACGCCGAACTTGCCAATGCAGAAGGTATTTCCCCTCCCTCCATTTCCGCTTTCTCTTTTCTTCGTTAATTACTGGGTTCATAATTTTTTTTATTATCGATTGTAATTAAAAGTGCATATATATCGTCTCTGTTTCAAAATTTGTAGATTGGTGGTACAAGCCAGAGTATATTATCAACGAGGTCAACATAAACTCCGTCATAACAACTCCCTCCCACCAAGAGATCTTGCCCATCAACTCATGGACAACTCAGATGCCATATTCCATGAGAGGCTACGCCTATTCCGGTCAGTTTCAATATTTTTTTTTAGTTCCCCAGTAGCAAGCCCCCAACTCTATTTCTCTCCCTTTACTATTACTTTAATAAAAATAATTATGAAAAGTAATCTTTAAAAACACGAGACGGAAAAACAATTTTTAATGTCATTTGGCGTTGCAACTTGCAAGATCCTATGCATTGGGATGTACTTTGTGTTTGTTTACTGTTTTTGTGATCCACTTGGAACTGAATTTGGGTGGAGCAAATGAGTGAGAATAAACGTTAACGTTGATGTTGATGTTGATGCAGGGGGTGGGAGAAAGGTGACACGTGTGGAGGTAACCCTGGACGGTGGTGAAACGTGGCAAGTGTGCAGTGTGGAGCGTCTGGAGAAACCGAACAAATATGGCAAGTACTGGTGTTGGTGTTTCTGGTCCTTGGAGGTGGAGGTGTTGGATATCCTCGGAGCCAAAGAGATTGCGGTGAGAGCTTGGGACGAGGCCCAGAACACCCAGCCCGAGAAACTCATCTGGAATACTATGGTAACTACCTCTCTCTTTCAATTCTACTCCATTATTCATTAACTCTACATTATTTCTCATTTAGCAATGTAAATTACTGTAATTACTAGGCTTTGATATTACCTAATCTCTGCGGAATATATAGTTAAAATAGAGACAGAAGAAATACCAAAAGCTTAAGATTATGGGTGCCTTTTTCTCAATTAGAAAATTTATTTTAATAATTCGTGTAACTCTATTTTTTTAGAAAACAACTTCATTAACAGTTAAAAAACTGTATCTAAATATTCTAATAAAATAAATGAAATAAATGGTTGATTATGTTTTAGCTGCACCGCAGCACAACAGTTCAATTTTTACGATGTTTCACTGTTTCTTTCTTTCTTTCAATATGTTTCTGTCAATTTATTTTATTTTTTATGATCGTATCACGTCAACAGCTGAAAATAGGTCAGTTTGTGTTTCTTTCTGCGCCTCTATGAGTCCATTATCTGTCGTTTTTCATTCTCGCGTGCTCATTGACTGCGACCTAGTTCGTACACAACTTTGGCCCCATTAAAATAGTGACAGCTGGCAATAGACTATTTCCATGACTAGAGATCTATATCAACAGTAGTTAATGCGAGAAATTAATATTACGGTTTTTAAGAATTATTTATTTTCTAAATTGATGTTAATAAATAAGGTTTCCAATGTGCAGGGAATGATTAACAACTGCTGGTTCAGAGTGAAGACGAACGTGTGCAAGCCGAAGAAGGGTGAGATTGGTATAGTGTTCGAGCACCCCACCCAACCAGGCAATCAATCTGGCGGATGGATGGCCAGAGAGAAACAGCTGGAGAAATCATCAGAATCCAACCCAATCCTCAAGAAGAGTGTCTCCTCCCCATTCATGAACACCGCCACCAAATCCTATTCCCTTTCCGAAGTCAGAAGACACAACAACCGCGATTCAGCTTGGATCATTGTCAACGGCCATGTCTACGACTGCACTCGCTTCCTCAAAGACCATCCGGGCGGCGAAGATAGCATCCTCTTAAACGCCGGCACCGACTGCACTGAGGAGTTCGAAGCCATCCACTCCGACAAAGCCAAGAAAATGCTTGAAGACTACCGAATCGGCGAGCTCATGACCACCGACTACACCTCTGATTCCTCATCCTCCAACAACAGCGTGCACGGCAATTCTGAAACCACCCACTTGGCCCCAATCAGGGAGGTGGCTCTCAACCCACGCGAGAAAATCCCATGCAAGCTCCTCTCCAAAACCTCCATCTCTCACGACGTTAGGCTCCTTCGCTTTGCGTTGCCCGCCGAGGACCAGGTTATGGGTTTGCCCGTCGGGAAGCACGTATTCTTATGTGCTACCGTCGACGAGAAGCTATGCATGCGAGCCTACACTCCCACAAGCAGCGTAGATGAAGTGGGCTTCTTTGACCTCGTCGTCAAGGTTTACTTCAAAGGGGTTCATCCTAACTTCCCCAACGGTGGGATCATGTCTCAACACTTGGACTCGCTCCCCATTGGCTCTGTCGTGGACGTGAAAGGCCCACTAGGCCACATAGAATACACCGGCAGAGGAAACTTCCTCGTTCATGGAAAACCTAGGTTTGCCAAGAGGCTAACCATGCTGGCTGGTGGCACCGGGATCACACCAATCTACCAAGTGGTTCAAGCCATTCTAAAGGACCCAGAGGACCGCACCGAAATGTATGTGGTATACGCCAACCGAACCGAGGATGATATATTGCTGAAGGAGGAGCTTGATGAATGGGCTAAGAAACATGACAGGCTCAAGGTGTGGTACGTGGTGCAAGCAAACATAAGAGAAGGATGGGAATACAGCGTGGGATTCATCACCGAGAGTATCCTGAGGGAACATGTTCCACTTGCATCTCCTGATACCTTGGCGTTGACTTGTGGTCCACCACCCATGATTCAGTTCGCGGTTCAACCGAATTTGGAGAAGTTGGGCTACGACATCCAGAACGACTTGCTCGTGTTTTAGGGTACTAAAGTACTAGGCTGTATCTATATGTGTATATGTCTTATTATATATAAATAATTCAATCACCTTCTTTCAAGGTTTTTTAATGTTTCAATTTTTAAATAAAAAGTGTATATGTACATGGACAAATATCTACCAACCTAGGTTTACTTTTCCTCCTCAAGTTTCTTGTAGAGAAGTATACCAATTACTTTTTGTATTATAAAATTGCGAAGAAATAGATTAGTAAAATCTTATCTAAAAAGTCCTAGAACCTTTAGTGTTTGATCCGTTCTTTTTATGATATGGACTTTAGTGTTTGATCTCTTGTTTTTATGATATGTTATATATGGTCCTAGTAGACTCTTTAGTCTCTTGGGATCTATGGAGACTTGGTTCCTCTGTTAAAATCATTTAAGTAAATTTCTAGTTTAGTTGTCAAAAACATTGTTTATATCTCTTACTTATTAGTTTGATGTCTTTTAATTGAATCATACTATTTTACTATTTTGTGTGTGTACGTGATTCTTCTTATTCGTCCTCTTATATTTATCTTTTACCTACTACATTTATTGGTTGATCAACTATTATTCTTGTTTTGTTTGTATACTAGGTAGACGAATATATAATAAATTTCTTTGAGCTAATTTCTAACAAAAAAAATGCAACTATCACTTTTCAATTTATTTGCAGGCATTACACATACTGTCATTTATTTAAGGCGAGGATATGGTACTTTTAAGAACCTTACATGGCACTACTCGTACCTATTCTACTGTATATTTATAATATTTAAGAGATGAAAAATGATGAAGACTTTAAAATAAGAGGGAAAGAGAGATGTATGCATTTTGTTGTCGAATAATAGACCTAATAGTGACATTAATCATGCCGCCAGTACAGAATATATTTTATTGATTCAGTTTTTATAATGTTATTGTTTGTATCGGCATTTCAAAGAATAACACCTAGAATTACTTGAGAATGATAAAATATGTTACTTAAATACTTGCACAAAACATCTACCATGAAATACTTGTACCAAATATATACAAAGGTATACTGTTCCAAATATGTCACATCGGTTAAATATATTTTGTGCTAAGTATCACTCTACATTGTTAAACAATGTGTTGGATGTGTTGGTGTAGAAGATGAGTTTATAAATCATTTTTTTAATTATAAAGTTGTTTGGTTTATTTGGGAAACATGTTATAATTGGTTGAAGGTGTTGATGATTAATTATTATGATGTGAAATTACATTTTATGCGTAACAAAATTGGTTCTCGTAAGGGATGTGCAGTGTATGGAGTGTTAAAGTTCTTGGATTGGTCTGATAGGAGAGAAGAGTCAATATGAAGGAAAGGAGTTGAAGAAAAAGGTAAAGTTCAGGTCGTGACATTTTAGTGATGATATTTTGATTTTTGTTGGCACCCACTTATATACTATGAAATATTATTATCTCTAATCGATGTGAGATATCCAAACACACATCCCGTAATACCAAATCGTGCATGAGACTATATATTTATGAGTGGTCTAATAAAGGGTGACATGATAAACCCAATAAACTCTTGCTAAGACTCTAAATAGAGTTGATATTATGTTAAACAATATATTAAGTCTAACTCATTCTTTGTAAAACCAGCTCATAAGGTGTGAAGTTTGTTTTCACTTATATATATATATATATTATGAAATATCATTATCTCTAGTGAATGTTGGATCTCAAGAAAAAAAATATTAAAAAATAAAAAAATAAAAACAAAATATAAAAAATTCAGTAATCTAATATTTAAAGTTTGTAAGGAAATATATATATATATATATATATATATATATATATATTTTATTTTTTTTATTATTTTTTTTTCTTTTTTTTTTTTGCTTGTAGTTATCTTTTTAGTTTAAAGTGAATAGAAAAAGTATGATTTATGTTTAGAAATAATTATTAGCAATGTAAGCCTTCTTATTATCTAACATTATATATTAAGGATACATTTTTCAATCTTAAAAGCTAAGTTAATAGATAAGTGAGGTTTTTTTTTATGTTACAATAAAATAACTTCAAACATCATCTATACATTTATTATTTATACAAAATAAGTACGTTAAGGTCAATAAACATTTAAAAACAAAAACTTCTTTTAAGCATCATTTAATAAGATTCACATACATTGATCCACGAGTAAGGGTATCATCTAGAACCTTTCATATTATTAATATCTTTTCATATTATCTGTACCATGTGCATTATAAAAACCTAAATATACCACTAAAACACTAAAAATTATCAAAAAAATCAGCACAGAGAGCATTTTCTTGAAACAAAAAACTATGAAATAAGTGATCACAATTATGCAGAAACAAATATCTTGTATATGCATGTCACCTCACGTATAGTTCTGTAGACGTATCCCTCTGATGTAACCAACAATATTTAGGAAACATCTGTCTGAGATATTTGTCTCGAGATATTGAGATGAGAAGTAGAAATGTTTTGAGAGTGGGACCTGCATGCATGTAATGAACAGGTTTAGTGTATATAGATAACATTGTACAATGTAACTGGGTGAAAGATAATACTGTAATAATATGGGAAGGAGGAATCAAGTTTGTGATAGATACAATGGGCTGTTTAAGATAACAGGGTGCAGATTTATTTAGGTGAATGTAGAAAACATTAAATTATTATTTGAGAAACTAGTATTGTAACCAGTTTCATCCAACACTTGAATCAGTGGGAAGGAATATATAGATGCGCAGCTTCACAGAAACTGCTTCACCCTTCATATTTACGTTAGGTCAAGCAAAGCTGTGTGCTGTTTGGCGCTTGGAAAGGTCACCTTACCATGTATGTTCAAGTTTCCACGCACAACGATGCTACCTTCTCGTTCACTGTATTTTGTCTTATTCTCAAACCCTTCTGCCCACTGGAGGCCACTATCTCCCTATATATTATTAATCCATAATAATTCATCATTCCACTTTAAAAACATTCTATATGCATTAACAATAATAATAAATATATTATTTTTTAACCTCTTTTACTCAAATAATCTCATTAATAATGAATTTTAAATATATAAAAAAACAAAACTAATACTTCAGCATCAATTCTTGTTTTATGCTTTCGTTCGGTCAAACGGTCAAAAGTAAAGTTATCTTGTCATTATTAATTAAAATTTTAATAGTTAATTAGGTATTATTTTTTCTGATTTATGGAAAACAAGACACTTCCAAAAGAGGAGAGAATATTGTTTTCTTAGTTTTTTACACAAAAAATGACAGTTGTTTCATCGCTTCTCAATAATATTAGTAACTGCTGCGTAATTATTTCACTTCTGTATATATTATACCAAAATTATTCATGTTGTCATTAATCCCTCTACCAAGTTTAAATTTGGGATTATTATTAACCACAAACACGTTAATTAATTTGCAAAGGATAGTTATATTCATAATCTATTATAATTTGTTTTCTATTTATCTCTTGATTACACCCCTCCTCCCCAAAATTGTAGTGGAAATTTAACATTTTCCATTTCTAAAATTTGTTACCGACAAGAATGAGATGTAGATTAATAAATTACATAAATGAGCTCCGAGGACGTTGGGAGGAAGGAATCAATCATTAACAAAGTTGGTGTGTGTGTAAATCAACTTTTGTCTGTGGTATTAGGCGGCTATAAAAAAGCATTATAAAAACACGCTTTATGTTTTGGGGCAAATCTGTGTGTTGCGTGTGCAGAATCAGTCCCAGGTTATTATTATATTACTATTTTATGTTCCCCAAATAAAACAATTTATTTTCCAAATAAGTTAATTAATGTAAGCTTTAAGCATATTCACGCTAAAGTGAGGAATAAGCTTTTTCTTCTTGCATTTCCACAAAAACTAGCTTATATAAAAACTAAGCTGTAAAAGTTCTTTTCTACAAATTTATCAAAAATTTGGTTTAAGACTTATGCATAAATTAATGTGAATTCACATATATGCTAATACTATATCATGGACAAGTTTTTTTCTAAACATATTATTCATAAAAGAAATTACTATATTAGTTCTCCTCTACAGAATTTGAAATTTATATTTTAGGTTATTTTAAATATGAATTTTAATGAATATAGTTATATAAAGGTTATTTTAAATTCTTTTTCAAAAATTATAAATTTGAAAAACAATATTATGAGTTAACGTCATATAATAAAACTTTTTTCACTAATTTTGATTATTTAAATTCTTATAATGTTACCTTGAAAATTTAAACATTTAAATAAAAATAATATTGATTGAATTAATAGTTTTAAATTTATTAATTTTTATCATTGAGAAATCCTTATAGTTAAATTATTATTATTTTAAATACTATAAGTAGCTTTAACTTTAATTTTAATGTAAAGATTTTAAATATTATAAATTGGCGAAGGTAAAGAGTGAATTGCGCTGTGACCCAAAAAGAAGAGACACCAAAAATGGGCTTTTATTTTTTGCATCCAATAACGTGAACCTTATTATTAATGCCAAATAATAAAAATGTCTTCTTTAAATAATTTTTAAATAAGAGTTGTGGTGTAGGTTAGAATGTAGTCTAGATTTGTTATTCTAGAACACAATTCTGGATTTGATTTTCTAGAATATCTTTTTAAGTTATGCTTTTAGAATAGCTTTCTATAATATGTTTTTGGATTTTTATTTTCTGTAATTCTTTTTTCAAAATATATTTTTAAATCTGTTTTTCAGAATGTATTGCGAATTTGTCTTTTCATAATAAGATTTTAATTTTTCAATTCTCACCGAATTTCATTTTCAGAACGCAAAAAATTGTTTTTCAAAATGTATTATTCAATTTCAGATCTCCAATTCCAGAACAAAGGGTGTTTCTGAAATTTCAAAAATTGATAGGGTTCTGGTTAGAATTTATTGGGTGCAGGAAGCAAAAGTCCCAATAAGGGGGGTTGTGAAGAGAAAGAGTTAAAGGTGGAAAATGGCTGTTTCTTCCTGCACCTCCATACCTTCTTCTCTCACCTCCATATATTTTCAAATTTCCAAAAATGCCCTTCAATACTATTCCAAATTACGCAATCTGGAAGTCATTTTTCAAATTTGTAATTACCTTCCAGATTACATAATCCGGAAGTCTTTTTTCATATGCATGATTAATTTTCGAATTACATAATCTGAAAGTCTTATTTAGCTTCCAGATTATGTAATCCGGAAGTCTTTTTTCAAATGAGTTTCCGGATTACATAATCCGAAAACTACTATATAGGGATGACATAAGAAGGATAAAAATGTATTTTCAAGTTGTGTATGGAGGTGCAGGAAGAAACAGTCGTGGAAAATAAGTTAAAAATAAATGGGCCTGGAGGTATAAAGAACCCCAAGTGTAAGACTTGCTAATTGGGCTGGGATTGGGTTGGAATGGAAAACATTGAGTGTGGAAGGAATAGATAAGGCCATGGTTTCAGCTATGGTGCATAATTTGCAGAGAGAGAAGAACAGAAGATGGCGCAAACGCTGGCAATGCCCGTGGCATCCTCACTCGCCATAATCTCCAATACTCGTCTCTCTAACACAGTCTCCGTTACCGTTTTGAATCCTCACACTCCAAAGGTAACAATACACAGTTAGGGTTTCGTGTTTGGCACAGTAAAACATGAATTGGAGGTGTGTGTGCAGGTTCAGGGCTTGAGCATCAAGTGCGCTCGTGTTGGCGGTGTGGAGATTCCGAACAACAAGCGAATTGAGTACTCGCTGCAGTACATTCATGGAGTTGGGAGGAGCAGAGCGCGACAGATTCTGTGTGATGTAAAGATGGATAACAAAATTACAAAGGAGCTCACTGAGGAGGACCTCGTCATTCTCAGGGACGAAGTCTCCAAATACATGACTGAAGGAGACTTGGTAAGGAAAGATACTGTCATTAATTTTTTCTTTTCCTTTTTCTGTTAGTTTCCTTGTGAATTGTAACTGACTGAATTTCGATGTCGTTGGGGCCTCAGAGACGATTCAATGCGATTAATATAAAGAGACTGAAGGACATTCAGTGCTACAGAGGAATAAGGCATATTCAGGGGCTTCCTTGCAGAGGCCAGCGAACCAAGAACAATTGCAGGACCTTGAAGGGTAAGAAGGTTGCAATTGCCGGCAAAAAGAAAAAGTAAACACTTTTTATTTTTTGTGTTGTTGTGTTTTTAATGTTAATCTTGTAAGAAAAAATAATGTCCACTTCAATTCGATTGTTTTGTTTAAGTCTCGTGTAATTTATTGGATTTGGAAGTTCAACTAGTGTTACCTGGCAATGTATCCCATGAATCACTCTCCATTGCTTGAGCATGTTGAAAATTTATTTCTGGGCAGACAGACTTACGTAATGTACAACCATAGATTAAAGATATTACAAATAAGGGTTTCTTTCAAAAAAATTCGTTATAAACACTTTTAGTAGAAGAAAATAAGAAAAAAATGGAAACAAGTTTCTTTATAAATTTTAACAGTGACTTATAAATAAGTTAAAAACAATAGAAGACATTAGCTATAATATAAAAGGGTTTCTACAAATTCTTTTATGGATAAGTTAATTTGAAGTCATAGAGAAACTTATTTATTTGTTTATTCCCATGTAGAATGCTTAGGGAGAATTTTCTCTAAACAGACCCTAGGTGGTGTTGGGTTTAATGGATTGTTTGGATCCTACTTCCTAGCTATTTTATGGTTGTTATGCTTAGCACTTGGATATTTTGAGTGGTTCTTGGTTTGGTAGAGTAATACAAAATGTTCGAATGTAGTGTCTTGAGGCTTAGCGAATGTCATGAAAAATGCTTCAGTCTGAGACTAGTTGGAGTTGGTTTGTTTTACTACTTTGTTCCTAGCCGCTTTATATTTCGTTATACAATAGGTGTTGTTTAAATGTAAAGGATTTGTATGCTTGATCATAGGATCATTTTTGGTGTGGAAAACTTGTAAAAAATGTTTGATTATAGTCTCTTGAAGTCGGCAAATTTCATCAATTTTGTTTGAAATGTTTTTTCAACTTTGCCACTGCCTATTGGAATGTTCTCTGCTATCAGCTCTATTTTGTCAATTTTCTTCAATTGCTACCTTTTTAGTTAATCCACTTTTAATTTTCTTAGATTTTTACCAGTCCTGCATAGATGTCCTATATCAGTGCAGTTTTTATTTTATACCTCTTAGCATACTTGAATATGCGTTGTTCAATTGTTTTCATGTCAACTGATTTCATGCTGAACATCCAAATAACATAAAAATAGGTGCTTTTAAATTATTAACCAATCATAAACTTGTCAGTGCTGCATTTTACTCATTGACACCAGCTGGTGTGATCTTACTAACGTAAACTCTTTCGTAACTTGCTGGGATACAACTAAACAAGTAATCTTCGCTTTGTAAAGCGCACAATAATATTAGGATGTATCATTCTTTAAATTAAAATACTAATATTGAATGAAACCTTTATAGATCGAAATAAGCATTTTTTTAAGCATTTTTTTTTGGCTAAGTTTAAGAAGTTATCTTTAGTACGATCAATCTTTGTCCAACCGAGAAAATATGCAGGGTTTGATGCTAATCTAAATTCCGACTGCACATGCTAAGGTATTTAAACCAGTGTCACACCGATAAGAATATGATTGACAAAGTACAACCATTTGCCATCAATAACAACTACATATCCTTCAAAAGGTGGGAAGGTGGGGATGTCGAGGAATTGTGTGCTCGTACCCAAAATGCTGCAATACACACTTTGACAAATGATTGTGAGCACATCCTGAGATAGATATATCATGAAAACATGAATATTGTTTCAAACGACAAACTAGAACGATGATAATCTTAAGGACTTCGGAGCACCCCAGCATAGGTAAGATAATCTATTTGCATGCACACAACGCCAACTATACTTATATTATGTCAAGTGACAATTGGATGTCCGAAGGAGCTCCTGATATGTTTGATTGATATCCCCATTTCCTATAGGTAATGTTTATATATTCATGCCTAATCCATCACAAACTCAACATTATTCACATATTTGATTGAATGACATAACCTCCTAATTATTTTGTTTGTGCAAAGCAAGTATTCCCGGTTGATCATACATGTGATAAGTCGATAAGTGTGACAACACTCCATACGTACCCACCACATGCTCTCAAAATAACAACAAGTATAACATACTAATATGAGTCACTTTTATCAATACATATTAAGCATCCAACTAGATGAAACAAATAAGCACGAGTTATGCACTCCTATCTATGAAAACCGATGCACTCCTTGTATACCTCACAACCAACCGTCAATCTCTTTCTAACTTCCACTTCTGGGTTTGGAAAATAGAGGAAACCACGAAACCAACCACAAATAAAACACAACATAGCACTCATCTCTTCAACGGAAGTGGCGATTCAATGTGATTGTCGCCAACTATGGGCAATGCAGTTCCGCCAGAACTCTTGCACTCAAAGAACGAAAGAAGGCAAAGGGTGCAATGGAGGGGGGTGTAGTACAAGAGAAGAAGAAGCAGAGAAGTAGGGGTAATTTCATCTTTTCATATATCCTATGGGAGGTTTTAAATTTATGGGGCTGCAGATGCAGAAGCCCGAGTTCAATCCCGAAAGTAAACCTGGGATTAGCCCAGTATAATCTCACTTTCCACATGGGCAGCAACTGTGGAACTATGAGAAAATTATTCTGTAGAATGCAAACCTTTTCTCTTTTGAAATGGTTAAATCCAAGGCATCAGAATGAAAAGCATGCGCTTGCCACCATACCATGCTCAAGTTGTTAGTATGTGCTTTATCTTTATATACACACCAAACCCTTTTCCCCTTTTATTTCATTTAGTTAATGTGAATGGTTAAGTATGATTAATTCAATAGTCGGATTCGTTTCAAAATATTAATATCGATTACGCATAAAAAATAAAGTAAATACTGAAGCTAAAAAAACACATATTTTGAATAAAATCCTTGTTCTGTTTGCTAGGATTGTGTTGTTCAAGAAAAAGGATGTGAATAAATATCTATGATTTGGATTAAGGGATGTGCAAGAAAGGAAGAGCGTGGATCTGCATGAAGAGTAATTTCTCTCATCATCCTCATATGCAAAAATCTGAGGAAAAAACACATAGGATGGTGGTGTTTTTCTTTTTTATTTTACCTTCTTTTATGTTGTCATTCATGCAATTATATATATATATATATATATATATATATATATAATAATATCTTTTATTTTTATTATTTTTCATCATAATTATCATATTATGATATTTCATACTTTATTCTATATATTTTTTCTCTTTATGAATAAATTTGTTTACAATTCACTTTATATATATTTTTTATTATAAAATGTCCTATAAAATAAAATATGTATATACAATCTAAATCAATAAATATAAAAAAACTTTTAAAATATATAAATAAATATAATAATAAATTTGTATATATTTAAATTATATTATTTTTATGATTCTTTTCATATTTTGATAATTCACTTGTTTATTCTCTCAAATTCTCGCATTATCTTTTTAATTCAAACACAACTTTAGAGTCTTAGTTTTTATAGTCTTGTTTTTATAGATAGAAAAAAAAAATTAGGAGACTACACTAACAATAATCAGTTAGTTTTTTTTGGTTTGAAAAATGTTATTATTGATAGAGTCACCAAACAAGTTAGTCATATATGACCCAATCAAACAAGAGTAAAAAGTAAATGTGTTTCTTCCTGCACTATCACTTTAAAAATCCCGAAACTACTCTGCATTTTATTTCAAAACTCAGCTTACATGCAGTGTGTGGGTTGCAGGTGAGATCATGGAGATTGCTGCAGTAAAGATTGATTTTGGAGGAAGTATGGTGGAGCTGTTGGTGTATTGAGAAGGCTTCATTGGTTGTTTAAGGTTAAAAAATGAGTTGCCTTATATTGTTTTGAGTTGGGTATGGTGGCGTGCGTCTTTCTGAAAATCTAGTTTCAGGAATGAATTCTGGAATTTGTATTTTAAGATGGGAAAATGAATTCTAGAATTACAAATCTGTAAGGAAAAAAATGCATTTTGGAATAGGATGTTCTAGAATAAAAAGTTGTTCTCCAGAAAAAAAAAAATTCCAGAATGGGTGCTCCTTAATGCAAAGTTCTTTCCTAGAATAGGCCTTTCGGAAAGACAAAAACATTCATTCCAGAATCATTTTCGTCATTTAACCTTTTTGATGAGCTGCAGGAAGAAGAATGATGGGTGCAGGAAGAAACACTCAGAGTAAATTCGCTAGGCCTGGTCCAAAAATTCTATAAATTAGCCTATTAGGACAGACCAAAATCGACTGTTTAATTTTTTAATTATTATATAAAATTGAAAAAATAATTCATAATAATATTGGGTTAAATAGGTTCTATTTTTTAGAAGCATATTTTTTTAAAGTTAATTTGACCCCGTTCTCTTTAGTCCAATTCCATAGGCTAAATTTTGAGCTTCACCTGTTGGATAATTTTACTTGAGGCCCATAAATTAATGTGAGTATCGATGTTATAGTTATAGGTGAATCAGTGGATTACGTACTTTTCTAAATATTAATAATTATTTAAAGACTTCTTACTTTGCAATTAGAATTATCAATTAGGATAATACATATCGACCTGTATCGAATACTTATAGTTTTCTATATAAACAATAAAGATATTTAGTTTTATAGTTTTATTTGATGTTTGAGTTGTGCAGTAATGCAGATGAAATATTTTCTTATATTTTTTAATCTTTTAATTTTTTTTAATTCGTGCTTATCTTATATTTTTATTTAATGTTATAGTTGGCATTTTTTGCTTTTTATTTTTATAAATAAGTTAAAAGTTTATTCTCATTTCTTAAGAAAATTAATTTTTTATTTTTTATAACTGAACCTGTGGACATGGTCCATCATTTCAGAGGTGAACTATATACTATATATGCAAAAAAAACAACTAGACTCTTTGTAGAGCTTATTTTTACTTCAACTATGTTGATGTTGTGTCAGACACAAGATTGCACGTTTATTTTTGTCCAAAAGATTTGTGTAGGAGTCCTTTTTTTCTGGGTAGAACTTCGAAGCATGTTTGTTTTTTATTCTGGGCTATGATTTTGTTTTAGGGCAAATTGAGGTCTAAATTTGTGCTGATGCGCAACTCATGGCACCACTCGCACGAGCTCACTTATGTGTTGTCATTATATTTTACACCAAAATATGATTTTTCTTGGTTGATTGGAATTGACATTGTTTAAACAAAGTGTCTTGTCGCAAGAAGCTAACAGCTCATTGTTCTGAACCACTCTTAGGACCACTAACAATTTGCCTTGAAAAGAGTTAAAATCTAGTAATAGTAGCAATCTTGTGATGTGGTGTGTCACAGTGATATTGATTTGAACCTTTTCATGTCCCAAAAGCTTAAAATGAAGCACAATCACATATTCAAGAAATACATTAGAGGCAGCAACATGTGGGCACAAACCAAACATCCCACGAGAGGGTTTGGACAATGTGTGAATTATTATTTTGGTTGACATAAAATCATAACTATTTATGTGCCGTAGTGGGGTTCCTTTGTACTCATATTCAGAGACCTTACTCATGACATTCCTTGTCTACTTATAAGTGCATATATATATTTCTTTTTTATGGTGTACATTTTGATGAAGGGCCTCTTCCTTTGTTCGATAATGACCTCCTCAAAAGGGACCTCAACTAATGCAAAAATCTCTTCTTCACTAAGTTATAAGATTAATGCCCCTTCCCAATACATGAAATAATTAAATAAATTCCTTCTAAAATCAAAACAAGGGCAAAAAACTACATTTGAGACCATTCTACCAATTGGACATTATACTAGCAAAACAAAATCTTCTTGTTTTCTACGGAATTGATTTTAAAATATTCCAAGAAAAAAAATCTCAATAAAAATCTTTAGTTTTCCCATAGATATTATCTCATGAAAATATTAAATTCACTAAACAAACAACCCCATGTATATTAAAGATTGTTTTCGAAAATAAATTCACACCTTTGGGAAATCAATTTTCATTTAAAACTTATTAAGTTTTGAAAATAATTTGGAAACAAGTTTAAAGTAAGAAACGGTTTATGAGATGTTTTTTCACTCTCTTTTTTTCAAGTGCTTGTAGAGAAAGTCTTAGAAAACAGAAATATGTTTTTGAAAACAACACAAGCAATCCAAATTTTTACAATTTGAGAAGTATGAGAAATTTCCAACTATGGTGAGTGAGATAAGGCTTTATGGTTTGTTGATGAGTATGGGAATTTCCTAAATCTCATGATGTACATGGCACTTCTTAAATAGGCATTATCAGAAAGCTAGTTGTAGATTCTAATTATGTGGGTTATATGATCCTACTTGATTAGCATCCATGTGGTCGGGCACTAAGAACATTATGGAAAATCTTCGAAAAGGAGTTCCACTGCACCTACAACAACAATTGCCATGGCCAATCGCGATTTAACATTATAGAATTCAACATTATCTAAGAACATATATGTCCTACTAGCCTTAACTTTCACGCGATTTAAACCAGAAGATTTGCACCCTCTTATTCCATTTTGTCTTTTATTGTTTACCTATAGTAGCAACCACTACATACATCGAACGATTCCTTAATTAACGGGGGGCATGGAATTTTAGTCAGAAATGATGCAAAAATTCAAATTTTGAAATCAAAATATAACTATATTTTAGAGTATGTATACATTCAAGTCATCGAGCTGGATATTATCTTGTCTGTTTATGAATTACAGATGGAGAACCAGTGAGGTGGCGTTGTAAGAGGATAGGAGTAGCAGGCCCCTTGAAGAAAAAGAGAGAAAACAAGAAATAATAGGGCTGAGACGGAAGAATAAGATGGTTTTGAGAAAAGTGATTATGACATATTTCAGAAAAGTGCATGGGTCCAAGAGTTTGGCAACCAGATAGTTTTGCCTATATGATGCCTCTTTTCTGTAAGCTTAGACAGCATAATGAAGACTTTTATTATTTAATTGATTTGTAGGTAAGTTGGAAGGGCTGAATTGTTCCACATTAGTTTGTGGTGCACCCAATAACAAAAATGGTAGAATGTAAGTGTTGGGGAAGATTGTCCCCTCTATTGGAACCTCATGTTGGGGTTTCAGTTTCCTCCTTTGAACATCACTACTCGCCTCTTAATTCTTATCTTCTACACAAGGGAAACCTCAACCCTCAAACCACTTTTTTACATATCCAAGCTTTTTAATATTATAGTCATGTAACAATTCGGTGTTAGGTAGAGATGATGGTTAAAAACAGAATCTTATTGCCTTTTGTTGCATGTAACAGCTACATGGACTTTACTGCAATTGGGTGGAAGAGAACTCGTTTAAATAATTAACCTCCTGCAGAGTATATATGAACACTTCACCTGCACATCAAAATAAATAAATCGATAACGTTTAGGGTTTGTAATGGCTGTGTTTTTACCAAAGTATAGTCAATGAATAATTTCTTAATTTATCCTTAATAACCTTTAAAATGATAATTTTGAAATGGGGTGAAATCTTTATTGATATTTTGGCACTTATTAGCAACACTTCTTAAACCGTTGTATGGTTGTGGTTATAATTGAAATGCATTTATGAGTTAATAATGTGAAGATAATGAAGTATGCAATGGCAGAGTATATTAACCTCCCTAAGATCATCATATAGTAGAAAATGTTGGAGCACTAGATCTACACATTGATGGCATGGAAATTGAAGTTGTAAGTATTTTCTCTTTGTTATGATATTTATGTCACTAGTATTAATGTTCAACTATGAAATCAATTATTATGGTTGTGGGGAAGTGGTTTTGTTCCCCTCTGGACAAGCTTAGTTGGAAACAAATGTAGCTTTTTCCCAACATGTGGACACCACTCAATAAATAACCCTTCAAACCTTGTCAAACAATGCATTACTTACTCATAAGCTCACACAACTAAAAACTCTCATCACTCTCATTTAAGATTCAAGTTAAAAAACTTAAGCAAACACATTAAAACTTGCAATATTTTCTCAACAAGACGATTTTCAATGGAAGAAAACACAAACAAACCCTATATCTCAAGAATCCAATTGCCTTACTTCTTCCTGTATCTTATTTATTGTCTTTTCAATAACAAATAGTAATCGTTTATTGTTGCTTTATTAAAACAAAAAGTGGAGATAATATGAGGAAATAAAGAGGGGTGATTTTTATCCATATCTTACAGTTACAGATCATATACGCAACGTGTATTTAAATCTAAACCACACGAAGGTTCCTTACCAATTTATTTTCGGATCTAAGGGCTACTAATACTTCTACCAAAACTTTGAGAGGGACATTGGTCACTGGTACCATATCAAAGTTTTTCTTTCCTCGTTTTCCTTTTTATTCATTAAAATACACATGGATCAATATGCATTGTTGAGTCTGAAACATGAATTTGACATAATATTTTAGAAATAATTCTAATGAATACTTTTAAAGATATTCATCACATAAATCAATCGAATTCATTTTATGTATTTTTTTAAATACGTTATCTGTGATACTTTTTCATTTAATTTTTCTATAAGGTAGTAGGAGGATTTATGAGAAGGGTGGTAAATGAATAAAAAGAAAGAGGATTAGTGATTAAATTTTATTAGATATTATAAAATTTTGTAAATCACATTTTTCCTTAATAAACTCTATTCATAATCATAGAAGAACTCTACTAGTAATTTTATCGTTTTGAATAAATTTTTAACACATAATATAGAGAGTGATAATATTAACGTGTCTCTTTTAATAATGCTCTTTAAAATTCTAATTTTATTTAATAACTAGCCCTACTTTTAATACTAATATTATTTATGGTGTCGAGGATCAAAATGAAATTTTAATCAAAATATTAAAATATTACAAAAAAAATTATCAGTAAAATAAATTAATAATTAAAGTATTTTAAAAATACATCATCCCTTATACACAAAAAGAGACGTTCTTCGACCTAAAACTCGCACTACAAGAAAATCATAAAATAGAAACTAATTTTTAAAAACCAAAATAATTAGTTGCAATAGTAATCATTTTATAAACTAAAAAAAAAATACTTGAAATTAGTTTCTCATTTTTCGTATATAATGCAACATATTTTTATTTTTAATTTTTTCATTATTATTTTTATTTTATTTAACCCAAGTCTCTTAGTGATAAAAAAACTTTAATTACTAAATCAAACAATTTCTTTTGTCATATTATAATTTTTATTATACTTATTATTATTAATAATATCATTTATATTATTAATATTAATAATATCATTTATATTATTTATATTATTAATATTATTAACATCATTTATATTATTAATATAATTTATTTTATTAATATTATTTATAATATAAATATTATAAAATATTATTAATATTTTTAAATATTGTTAATATTTTTAAATATTGTTAATATTTTTAATATTATAAATATTAATAATATTAATATTAATATTATAAATAATATAAATATTATAAATATTATT
>Ga0123342_1004031_pt1 | contig 22884 bp, 12 predicted proteins | sample Turbeawhitnodule_FD_89960 | JGI IMG/M metagenome (GOLD analysis project Ga0123342, IMG submission 89960) | Root nodule microbial communities of legume samples collected from Mexico - Turtle bean Mexico white nodule | ecosystem: Host-associated > Plants > Roots > Nodule | place: Mexico: Nepantla... | reverse complement strand
TTTACTTCCCATTTCCACCACATAGCAATTGTCTGACATTTATACCAAAGCTTTAAGTCCTCAATCTTTCAAGAGTATTTGTTCCAAGCTGGGTGTCATCAATATTTGCTCCCCAGCTTGAGGGGGGATATTAAAGGATATGGATACAAACGTTATAGAAAAATGTTAATATTAATTGTTTCTTCTCTAATTCTTAGTTGTTTCTCTTTATAGAGGTGAATAACCTTTATTTTGTCTCTGTCTGTTATGATTCTATTATTTATTAATTGATTATTTCTTTCTTTGGCTAGACCTAAAATGAGTGTACAACTTGTATATATTTAAACTATTCGTTCTGATTTCAAGATAATAAAAGAGATATTCATTCTTATATCCTTGCCTTCCTTTTACTCTTTTGTTCATTTTTGTTCTCTTTTGTTCATATCTGTTCTATTTTATAATACCTTCCTTTGTACTTGTGACGCTCTCTTTCAATTCCTCATTGCTAGTGGGTGGGTGTCTACAAAGATACTCCAACACTAAAATCAACTGAGTAATAGATAAGGTAATAAATAAGTATTAATTGAACCGTGATACCTTGGAATCTCTATTTATTTATAATATTTTAATGAAATCTTGGTTATTTTCCTAAGTTATTTTGAAATTAGGTGTATAATGAAAGTTGGTTGCTCAATTAGGGACAACATGTCGATCTAGGTGGCCAACATAATCTCGAACCATACATAGTACATTCACAATGTTATGTTCTTTAATATCTAGTGAGGTAGCAAAAAGACTGATAAGTTTTCAATTAAGTTTTTTTTATGGACAACCCTAAAGAACATAGGGGCTTGAAGAAAAAAATATTAAATCATTCATTAAATTTTTGTTAGGAAAATGAAAGTGGTTATGAGACTAAGTTTTAATTTTAAGGTATGGTGGTTGGAAAATTTTGATAAGGATATAAATTAATTTTAGTTCTTTTATCTGGTTAAAGGATATGAGAAAGACTTAAGGAGAGAAAATAAGAAAAAGGTGATTAGATAATGAGATTAGTAGGAAGCTAGGAAATATTAACACTAAAATGTGGGTATGAGATTCTATTTTAGCAAATGATTTTAATAGGATATACTTGATTTCAAAATAAAAACATAAAATGTGGAGTATGGGAAAATGGAAAATATGAGAAAGTGGAAAGGAGACACATGAAATTAAAGTTTTGATTCGCGTAGGCAACTATTTATCTTTGAGGAGGACAATTTGCAAATATCACAAAATGCACAACAAAGGGTTAAGCCAAATAGATGGGAAAAGGATAAGTGGGTTTGAAAATGGGAATCTAGTGGAGAGTATTGATGCAATCTTAGCTTGCATGACTTTGTGTCTTTTGTTTTATATTTTTGGGGTGTAGAATTTGGTGGAATTTGGCGGCTAAAATGAGTGAATGAAACTGTGAAGTATTAGTGTATGGAGAATGATAATGAAGCTTAAGAGAGGTTAGACCAACTCATTGAAGAACAAGTGACTCTCTCTAATTGGAGCAAATCCTCTCAAATTAGAGGTTGACAAGTGTCCTCCTCTATTTGGAGAGAATCCTCTCCATTCCCATGAAGACAAATGACCTTTTGGCATTTGTGAGAATTCTCTCCATTAAGGGGATGACATGTGGACCTTCATGCCTTCCTTGGACCTTCATGACTTCCTTGTCGTTCTATGCTTTCTATTTGCACTCTAGTAATTTATTTTGTGCATCCTAGATGATCTAGAGTTGCATTGGGTCCAAGGAGGCTCAATTGTAACTCTAGCTAGACTCTTTCTTTTTCTATTTATACCCTACTCTAATTGGCTCAAAACATGGTCCAAGAAAATGACCCAAATACAAGCCCAAAAAAAATCTTATACTACTCTATACAATGTTTATAAAACTAAAGAAAATGGAAGAGCAGACAATCATTAATTCTTCCTGAGATAGAGTCTTTGGAGCTCCTTTTTCAACTTCCAATCTTCTTAACTAAATGTTATGAGGTTGGATAGGTTAATCCAAATAGATGGGAAGAGGATAAGTGGGTTTGAAAATTCTGGTGGAGAATATATTGTGAAATTTATATATAACATTATTCAACAATATAACATAACATAACAAGTCAAGTTAATTATAATTTTATTAGTTTGTGGAAGGAAAAAATACCTCCAAAGATGACATTTTTCACTTGGAGACTTCTTAAATAAATTGTCCACAAAAGATAATATCAAGAAACGAAACATATTGCAAGGTTATGAAGAAACGAAAGTTTATTTTCAAAAGAAAGAAATGATCCAACACTTTTTATTTACTAATGGAAAATTTTCAATAATTTGGGATGATTGCTAATAAATGCCAAATGTTCTTGATTTTTATATAAAATTAAACATAAAAAATAATGATTTTCATGAAAAATATTATAAAAAGAGTGTCTTCCCACTAAAAATTGGGCTTGACCTAAATAGAGAAATGGGCATGCAAGTTTTGATGGAATCTTATAGGAAATTAAATATAATAACAACAAAACAAAGGATTAGCAAAATGCCAATTCACTTAGCACATGCATTAAGGTCTAAGTGAATATGTGATAGGGACCATTAAAAGAAAGAACCTCCAAGCACTAAACGTCAAGAAATTCGATAAGCGAATCTACACAAGAGAAGAACCAAATCATGGATGATTGGGTTGTTGATCGCATATGAAAAGCTCTGAGAAAAAAGAGTCCTCAGTTTAAGAAATCCCATTTCTCTAGGGATTAACTTTGAGTGCATTCTAAGCTAAAAAGTTTTCTTCAAGCTTAAGAAATCCATTTCGTTGAAGCTTAGCTTAGAGCGGATTCAAAGCCAAAAGAATGTTTCATGCTTAAGAAAGCTAAATTCGTTGGACCTAGGCTTGAAGAAAAGCCAAAAAGAGTTCTTCAAGGTTAAGAAAGTTGTGATTTCGCTAAGCTTGGATTATGCTATGAGGCAAAAGGTTTCTTCAAGATGGAGAAATTCAATCTATTGATCATATTGGCTATGCGTTGATTAAATGACAAATATGAGGAAACCCATCACTAAAAATCTATAATAGAGAGTTCCTGGTTCATAAATGGGAGGTTGTAACTAAAGGAAAAAGAGAGCAGTCGCAGCTAACATGCAACATTCAAGGCTTCGTGTTCTTTGTTGCTAACTACTCATTCATGAGTTTCTTTGTAAGATTTATCATGAGTAGCTAAATATAACTTGTTGGGATTGGAGAATAATGTATATCTCTTATCTTTTGTTATTTAAGAATGTTTCTTTGTTTCAGTTCATTTGATTTGATTGAATGTTTAATGCTTGACATGTGAGGAATCACCATTCATGCTTTTAGAACTTGAATGAAGTTGGGAAACACGTTCGTTTTTTTAGCCCCTTCAAATCAACCAAATAAGTCAATGTCTGGGAACAAAATTGAATGTTTGATTCAAATTGTTCCACCTTAATACATAAGAAGAATATTATAAGTCAAGAAATTGATTAATATAGTTTGTTATTCTAGATAATCATGATTAAGGGATTAACTTGGTTTGGTCATAAGGAAAAGTAAACTTGAGAAACAAAGCATTTGTAGGTAACATCAATGGTCCTTCTCGAGTATGTATATCTCGATAGGGATGGCAAAGCAGGGCGGGTTGTGCGGGCCGACCCGCGATCCGTTGAGAAAAATGTGGGGCGGGCTGCCTATATCAACCCGCTGACTCACTTAGACTTGTCCCGCATAATTCATAACCTACGCGGGTCAAGTGAGAGGTGGGACGGGCTGACCCACATGATCTACATAACTTAAAAATTTAGAAGTTGTTTTTTGTAACCTCATATTTTCTTCATGTACCCTCATGTTTCACATTCTGAAATTTTTACTCACATCTTATTACGCATGTGTCGTGAGAATAATATTGTGAGACCATTTACCTAATGCATCTAAATAAAAAAAGAATTAAATTTATTCAAAATTTATATTTAATTTTTTTATTAATTTAAAAAAAAGTATTTCTTATGCGGGCTGACCCGCAGACTCGAGAGTCAACCCTTACGCAAGGCGAGGCGAGCTAGTAAAATAAGCCTGCATATTCTATGTGGGTGGGTCTAAGTGGGGCGGGCCAGCCCGCATTGTCATCCTTATATGTCGATATAACGGTTGAACTTTACTTGAGATGACAAATGTGCTCTAACATTTCTTGTCTAATGCTTTCTAGTTTGTGTACAGTCTTTTAACATTCTTTTAGGGTGGAAAATGCAACATAGCAAGTGTGGTTTGGACAAAACAGGTTTGGTAGTTGTCAATAAGAATGGCAAAACGGGTCAACTCGGCCATTTTGGCCCGATCCATCATTGGCCCGTCAAGGTTGTGCAGGCTGAAATAGTAACTCGCTCCATCATCGGACGGGTTGGTAAGTTGATCCTCCACTTTTCAATTTTTTTAATTTCTTTTTTGTTACATCTATTTATGTTGTTTTAATTATTGATATCACTTTTTGAATAATAAAAATATAATAAAAAATAATAAAATTAAATCAAATTTTAATAAAAAAAGTTTTAATACCTAACGAACTTCTTGAAGCAACAGTTATTTAAAACATTTAGAATATCTTCCATAAATTCAAAAGTACCCTTTTATATTTGATTGGATATAATATTTTGACATCCAATAAATGTTAGATTCATCTTTAATATTATATTACCTTTATTTTCTTTTCTTTTTTCTTTATAAATATTAAAATTTATTTTTTTAATAATCTTAATCTTAAAATTGGACTGTCTAGTTATTGGTAAAGTACAGAATTTCTATTGTGATTTTTCTTTGCCTAGCCCTAAAATTCATATCCACATATTGTAATTGATAGAAATTTGCAGCCCACGTTTTCCACCCAAAACTATCCAATTAAGCTAGCACCCATCTGCATTTGTTGGGAAGATATTGCATAAATTTAATAATGAAAGATGCACCTTTTTAATCATCGTGGACAGGAATTATACACACCCAACTGTATCAAATAAATAAAGAAACATGACTTGTCAAGATAAATGATAAACACTATAAAAAAAAACAACGTAAGAAGTCATATCCATTAACTAAAAATGTATTTAAAAATTAGAAAAAATGTTGCAGACCCACATGGTGGCAAGAATTAGCCCATTTGACCTCAGAAACTAACCAGAACCCTTAATAAATAGAAACGTCCTTGTCCTTTGGTGGCTCCATACCAGTGAAACTCATGGGGTCCTCCTGACCCACACCTCCAACCATATTCTCTTCAAAGCTTGGACCCATTTCCATGCTTGTGTTCAGATTCAGCCCTTCTTTTCTACAACATTCTCTATCCTCTCTCAAACTCTACTCCTTAATTACAAGACCACAAAACCAAAACACAAGCATGGAAATGGCCAAATGGGATTTGTCCAATAAAGAAAAAAAGTAAAAAAAATGAAGTTAAATACAATATACAATTTTTGTGTTGTCACACAAAAGTAAGTACAAAGGTAGAACCTACAACAAAATAACACTTGAATATCCTTTTGTGAAGATTGGCATCCCTCCAGACAAGGGTTTAAACTAGAACCACGATTTTGACTGCAACTTCAAGGATTTTGAGGTGTAAACCACCATAACTGTCTCATTGGTTATATTTATACACAATTTCTAGCAATATCAAAGAACACAACTACACAAAATAACTGTAAAGTTAAAAACTTGCCACCAAAGATGGTATCTTTCTGCATGCCAAAGTATCTCTAGCAATTGATATACAAATATTCAATCTTCTAGCCATGTAGGGGTTTGCTAGAATGCTGAAGATTAAACGTGTGGGTTTATCAGAGCCACAAAGGTTACCAAGAAAGGTGATAGTTATGAACAATGAAGGAGCAAACGGTTTTGACATGGCTCACTGAAGGGTGTGATGGAAATAGTTTGCAGAAGATGTTCATGCAGGTTGTAGAATAAAGACAGATATATATTTATATACGTAAGGGTGTTAACAGTGGTGAAATTGGTATAATCAGTTGTGAAGTGGGTTTGGCCCAGAGGGGACTAGTCTCTTCTCTGCACCAAATCTTGGGTCAAAATCTTGGGAGGGTGGAATTGTTTCAATTAATCTTTGGTGGATTTTTTGGAGTTCAGTGCACAAGGAACGTGGGTTTCTCTTGGTAAAAGAATCACAGTGGCGAAGGAGGGGGTGATGGAAATGGTTGAGGGTGTTACCTGAGGAAGTTGAAGATGATGGAACTTTGCAGCTGGCTGAAGAGAAGAGAAAGAGAAAGAAGAGGAGCAAGAGGGTCATGAACCTGGCCCATGTGGTTGAAGACAGAGAGCTCTTCATTTGTGAAACGGAGAGAAACAGGGGAGGGAGAAAAAAAAAAGTGATGCTTGTGAAGGTTATGGGAAAAAGATGGAGGGAAGTGTGATGAGGGAAATGAAGAGTATTAATGGGAAGCAAGAGACACATGAGGGTATGTAATGAGGGAGAAAAGGGTAGGGCCTCACTCAATTAATTTAGGGTTTGTGAATTTAGTCAGCAATCACATCTCATCATCAAAGGAGTCATGGAGTTTATATGTGTAGGAGTTGGGATGATGGGGCTTATGAGAGGAATGGCTACATTAATGTTGAATTCAAAGGTTTGTGATTTCCCGGGTTAGCCACACTCATAGGAAAATTCGAAGAAATAGAGAGAGCTTATTTTATGGTTCATGTTTTTAATGAATATTAAGTTCATATGGTTGTGTTGATTAGATGGTATTCGTAAACCTTAAGTATTTTCTTACTCAACAACAACAAAAAGTGCTCTACTAGAAAAATAAGAAAGGAGCTCTCTTTCCTTCCACCCATGTTATGAACAAAATCTTTCAAATTTTAGAAATTTTAAAAAATAAAAATGGTATTTTATGAAGAAAATGGCACTGAAGAATGATCCTTAAATTCTTAGAATGAGATTGTGGTGGTATTTTTTTTCTTCATTTATACTGTATAAATGATTATATACAGTATGTATTGATTATATATTTAGATGAAAACCAGTATTTAGATGTCTTGAACAAGTAAGATTGAACATTTATCAACCATGCTCATAAACTATATATTTCAGTTTAAATTAATGTTATATAAATTTGTTTGAGTTTAATTTAACTTATAAATCTGTTTATAGGGTAAAAATTGACATTTATATTACATTTTAATAGGAATCCCCAATATAACTAAAAAGTTTTAGTTCCCATGTACGAAGCTAAGATAACATATTGTGCATACACACTATAAGTTACTTACACATTGAAGTAACTTATTGTATGTACAATATCTTAAATAATGTTTAACTATATATAATAAAAAATATTTAATAAGTCACTTTATTAATATAATAAACATAAATAAATATACAAATTTAAATATTTTATTATTATCATACAAAAATATATACATAAATACAATTTTCTCTTTAATACATATTTCATATTTCTATTTTATCCTCAATTATATTTAAAATTTATGAAAAAAAAATAAAAATTTTAAATGCTAATAATAAAAACACACTATAAGTTACTTACACATTTTAAAAAACACAATATATTATAAATCCTCTAATATTTTTATATAACTACAATTTTTATATATATTTTTTTAAATATAGAAACCCAAAGTGCATCTTTTATACTAGTATTAATAAAGAGAGTTGTTAAATAGTTTTTTTTTTTTAAAAAAGGGTTATCAAAATATGTTTTTCCTATGTGATCATAGTTAGGGAAAATGGAAACTCGAAGAGGTAGGGAACAAATTGCATGGGTGTGTTGGAGCCATAAGTGCACATAAAATGAAGGATGATTTTTTTTTTATATTTTTTTTTAGTTTTGCCATATCCAATCCATTGGATGAGTATCCCATGAATGAGTATGCCATGAAAAGGGTGAAAATGTTCAATGTATGAGATGCAATGATATATACCATGCAACAAATATTTGAATATTGAAAACCTAATAAGTCAATAACTAATGAGTCATTAGTAATGACAAAGAAAATGTTCCTAAAACATGTTGAAATATTACTTTTAAAGGAAGTGAATAATAAATGAGAGTTAGAGAAGGGTTTTTTCTGAGTACTCAAAATAAAATCAAATTTGATAAAATCTTATTCCCAAAACGCCAAAACACAAAATTTTAGAAAACATTCACGCTGGTCATGACATATAGGACTAGAGAGAAAATCAACTTATAGCAAATTTGATAAATTTATATTCGATGTTAAGACTTAAAATGCATTTATAAAGGATAACATTGTTTATGATCAAATTTAGAGGAAATTAATTTAGTGGTTTCTCGTGAAAACATGGTTGACATAAGATGATTCCTCAAAATTGTGAAAATTATCAACAAACTTTAATGAATAGCAAATTTATGTGAATTAAAAAATGTATTCTTTTTTGACATCATGTAAAATTTGTATATACATTTTAGATTTTCCTCTTCACATAATTATAATGAACGTGGTTCATTTTTAATACTGATTTAACCTATTATCAAATATATTGTGGATTATTTGCCATGTGATTCACATTGTTTTCAAAATTATCAAAATTTTGTGATACATAAAGTTCTATAAATTGAGCACATGCTCAACGTTTTTGGTTACTTAGCTTACTCTCTTCTTTCTCATGCAACATCATCACGCATTAGTGTAAATTTTTCCAATTATGTTACCACTTTGACGTGAGACAACAAAAGATACAATATAAAAATGTACGATGACCTTTTTGTAAATATTTTAAATTTATTGTCAGACTCCATGGATCTGACTTAAACATCCACATTTATTCCAGATGATGTAAGTGTCCAACATAACTGTGTATGTTTACATTGGATCCCAAGGCGTCCGACATCTGTTTAAAATCGGGCATAATGCTTATTCTTCCTTGTATTTTCGATGCACACTTTCTCTTTGTTTTATCTTTTTTTTACAGCAGATTGAGTCATTGTGGTCTTGTTGGTAGCCATCTTGGTGTTGTGGTTTTGCTCATGTGTCTTGTTTGTGGAAGTGGATGTTTCTGTCCAATTGCATTGGAGCATTTGTGGGTCAAAATATATTATTAAGAGATGTGCTCTATATCTCTATTTAATTATTGAAATTGAAGTCATAGTTGTTTTTGGAAATCTCTATCATGACAATGCATGAATGTCTCAATTGAATTTGTTTGATATTGTACAATTAATTTGAAATTTAAAATATTGAAATTATTTTTTTGTGTAACAATGAATATTATAAGATGTTTAAGATTGAAATTTAGACTTTAAGAGTTGTAAATTATGGGGATTAATTATTTATTTTAATCTTTGGACTAACTAAATTATTTAGTCTTTAGTTTGTTTAAAATTTTAGGGAGTAAATTATAGGAAATTTATAAAATGCCTTATAGGGAAATCATAGGGTAAATTTTAGTTTAGATCGATCATAAGAGTAAGATATATTGTAGTAAGTTTGGTTGATGTACTTTGTTTTTGTAGTAGTAATTTTACTTAAAATAAATATTGCATTGATGCACAGATTGAGCGAACCTTAATTCTCATTATAAAAATAGTTAAACATAATCATTTGCATTAAATCTTGAATATTTTTCATAAATTGTTAATACATACACATATAATTCTAAACATAAATTTGGTGAAATTTTGGTTCAAACCATTTGTTGTTTTGTAGAGACATACTTGATTGTGATGCTTTGTTACTACTTTTATTTCATATACTTCAGAAACTGATGTGAATATTAAGAAAATTATATAAAAGTTAACATTATAGGCTTTTCTTGAATGGATAGAGTCTCACCTTCAATTACAATAGTGAGAATCACATTCAATGGTTGATAATAATGGAGTTTGTAACCTATGTAGTTGTGGTTCAGAGTTGGATGAATGCACGTTGCATTAGTGCTAGAGTATGAAAATGGAGTTGATGAGCTCTTACAATTTGTTCACTAGGACGAGTCTCTAAATAATAATGAGATTATGTCTTTCTCATCAAGGACACTTTTGTCGTTATAGACAACAAAGTGGATGACATGCATGCTAAGCAAAGTGATCATGATAAAGAGATATGGGAAAACATATCCCCCTATTTGACTAATAATTTATTATCGTGTTTTTATTATTATAATGTATTTATTTATTTGGTGAAATGAATTAATGACATTGTTTTTGGATTAAGGTGGATTTGAGATCTAATAGTGGAATGAGCAGACTAGGTAGATTTTTCATCTGATGGCCTCAAGTGACTATGAGATGGATACTAAGGAGAGGACACATATTGACATATATTAATCATCATTCTGAAAAGGTATTGGCCTCAAATGCTGATAAATTTAGGAGGTACTAGGATTTATAACTCAACACCATGTTTCTATTACGATTCCATCATGGATGGTATTGAAGACATAAAGAAGAATCTCATGTGGCTAAATATTTAGGTATTTGAATACACTTCAAAACTGCATAAGTTAATTTTTGTATTAACCTAGTTAATAAATTGATTGACATTTATGTTATTTTTACATTAAAATTTTGACATTCCCAACACTATGGTGGTGAGGAAAAAGGTTTTATCTATCATTACCACCAAATGGAGGGACTTTAAGACTTTATTACCACAAGAGTATGTGTTTAAAAATTTTAAAGATGAGAGTCCTTGGTTAGAATACCAAGTCAGTGACGAGGAATGGATGTTGCTTCGTGATAGTTGATTAGAATCCTCTTGGTAAGTTAGTTGTTGACAATTCTTGTAATTACACAAATATGTACTTGTAACTTTTTTATAGTCTCATTTTCTTATCTGCATTGAAGGATAGCTGCCTAAGAACAACATAACATGAATGATGCATCCCATGTACTATCGTGGAGGGGGATATGCATTGCTCGACTAGAGGCAACAAAACTTGAGTTTGTTGACCTTGTATCTCCATCTCCTCACTATAAGATATGAAAGGCAACTCACAAAATCATATGGGTAAATGACTTCTCTGTCTACATAGATGATTGCTAATAAAATTATAAGTATAAATATACCTACTACCATTCTCATTTCCCCTAACATTCTTAAGTCAAATAATTAGGGTTATACTTAATTATTGTTGGCATATCACATGATTCTTTAGTTGAGCAAGTCATGCATCGCTCATTTATTCCCCGTGGTCAAAATGGTATATTGAAAATAACCATAGGAAGACCATAGCACTCAGGACGTGTGCACGATATTGGTGGTGCTTGGGGTACCTATGATTACTTTGGTCCACCTCCATGGGGTATGGATGACAACTTTTGCAGTCAAGACGCCTTGCATAAGATGAAGATGCATTTTGAAGAAACACTAAATCAAATTCAATAGTCTTTGTAGCAAAATTTTGATGAAAATTTAGAATCTCTTACTTGTTCTCAATAATAGACTTAAGAAACACCTTATATAATTCTTCAAGATACTAAACTTTTGCCTAATGAAATATAGGATCAACCTTCGCCAAATTCCAAAGAAAACATGTTAATTGAATCCATTGCTTAATATTATTTTCTTCAATTAAGAAGGGGGAAATTGGAATTGAAATAAGAAATGTAAAAATACAATACAATGAAGTCTAGACATAAAATTATAAACATGCAAAATGTAACTACAATAGAGCGTCTAACATGCGATCGTGAATCATGTTGTCTAATGCAATTTATGCATAATGAATTATGTAAAAAATTTGTAAACAATCAAGTTGGACAATCTATTATGCAATTGCTTCTAATGGAAAAGTGAAGATGAACAATAACATAAATTGAAGAAAAACGTAAATGACAGAAAATGTAAATTGTTTGAAAGGTAAAGTGTTGGAAATATAAATTAGTTGAAATGTAAAGTGCACAAAAAGTTCATTACTTTTTACGTCATTAGCATGACGCCTTTTCAGTTCTAGGGAGATATACGAGTAGGACTCTCCCTATTTGTTATCTTGAAGCAAGTCCCTTGAGGTTGTGGTTGATGATGATTGTTCCAAAGATGTAAGATCAAAACCTCATTGTGTATCTATAGTTTAACATTTCCTTTATCCATATCTATGATCATTCTTGTTATTTTTAAGAAAGGTCTCTTTAAGATCAAAGAGACTTCTTTTCATTTTTATATATCCACGACCACAAAGTATGTAGAGAATGTAAATTTATCAACTTTAACTACCATCTCTTCAATGATTCCCATTGGTATTTCAAAAACTTCACTCATTCTACTATTTCTCTATCTTTATTTTAAAAAGAAATTGTATTATATATAAACACAAATTCTGGTCTATTTTTCATACTTGCAATGTGAAGCACTAGTTGGTATTTTATTCTTACATTAATTTTTTTTCTTTTACATTAATTCGTGATTGGATGAACTTGTCAGTTACATTTTTCCTTTTTTTTCTTTTTAGGCATAACCAAATTTATAATGGAAGGCCAAAGAATGTCCACTTTTAGCAGATGATCATGACCACTAGATTGAATTACGATATTTGTTCTATTGACAGTTTGGACTATGGTGATCTTTAGGGTATGGATAAATTGAAAAGGGTAACAAGTATAGGTAAATTTCAGATTTTCTTTGATTACACACTTTGTTGGTTTCTTGATGATTTTTTAACTTTTTCTTCTTGTAGTGTGATTGGAGTAGTTTTGGGTCATTCTACTATTCGTCGTCATTCTACTAGATCCAAATGATATGTTAATATAGGTGACACATCTACAGAGGAAATACTTCAAGATAAAAGCACTAGCTCTTCTAAAGATAAGGGAAAAACTATACTAAAGTCTGTGCAAGAGGAGTCAAGATAAACTCAAACTAGGAAGTTACTCGTAGAAGAGTGGCTCTTGATAAAAATGATGAAGCAAAGCATGTAAACGACGACTCTACTTTTGAGGTATACTAATGGAAACTGCTTTAGAAATCAGTTATGCATTAGAACTCAAATAATTTCTGGTAGTTATGTATTTTTGTTTATGATACAACTAGTGTATTGGTGTATTTGTATGTTATTGGAGACTTATCTTGGGTGAAGGCCTTTGGTTTGTACCATTTCTTCCATTTAAACTAACTTTTATATCTTCAACTAACTTAAACAATATAATTGCTTAAAAATTATATTTTATCAAAAAATAATCCTAGCCGTGGAGTTTATGAAACCAAATTTCTTTATCATTGATTAAAATTGTATTAGAAATTATATTGAGATACATTAATAATATATTTAATAAAAGAAAGGTTACTTTCAATCTTTAATTAAGGTCATGAAGATGTTGCATAATAACATACCCAACTTTATGTAAATGCAGTGGTCAATAAGAATCAAACCTAAATCTTTATGTTTGTTATTCTAATACCTTCTAGGATCTTAATGAATAAGATGAATGAATTAGTAAGTAATATGTACTTCTTATATTAATATAATTATTTGATATTAATACGAAATCGTGTTAATCACAAATTACACACATTTTTTACATTAATAATTCAATGTTTATGTTTTCTTTATGAAAAAATTATACCTTTATAGTATTACGAAACATTGAAAATTAAATACAGAAAAGTTGAAGGACAGTAGTGTATTAGTGTTTGGTGATAGAAGAAGAACAAAGGGTCTGAGAAAATTGTTGGACTATTTTGATTCAATATTTTTTTCATTTTATCACCTACTTGTTTATATATGCACCTCCTAGAAGTAACGAGAGTTTTCAAACCGTCGGCAATAACGGGAGTTTTCAAATCGCTGGGAATAACGGGAGTTCAAATCGTCGAAAATAACAGTGGTTTCAAGACCGTCGGAAAGTGATTATTTTTCAGGAATTCAGAGAAACCACCAGTAATCAATTAGTGATGCTAGATCTTCCAGAAAAAAGCAAACCGCGAGTAACACACTTAATGGGGTTTAAAACCGTCGGAATCCCCAAAATACAGTCCCCGTTAAAAATAATTTTTTTAGTGTGTTAATCTAGTTAAAATGTGAAGTTTTATACTACTAAAAGTTTAGTATGAATTTTATAAAAAAAAAAATAAAGAAATTTATCTTACTTTTTTCTCCTAATCTAAACTCCTACTCTCTCTCCTCTTTTTTTCTTTTCTTTTTCTTCTTCTTCTTTTGGTCTCTTACTTTTCTTTATTCCATCCAAATAAAAACTAAAAGAATTATTTTTTTGTCATAAGTATGTTGGACCTTTAACTTATGAGTATAGTAAGGCCATTTATTACCTAAAAGCAAAGCAGCATACGTTTATTCTTATTTTTAGAAAAAGAGTAATGTTTTACTACTATGGATGGAGAAACGTTTAACAAGAATAAAAGAGTCACATAATACCCTTGGTTTGTCTTGAGAAAGTATTTTTATTTATACAAGAGGATACATTATGCATTTGATAATTTCTTTTACTGTCATCTTCTAAGTGGATAAATTTATCTTTTAATAAATAAAAATAATAATTTATTTATTCATTGAATAAAACAAATAACTGAATAATTTTTCTTTATTTCAAAATAACTAAATAACTTTTTTTTTAAAATAACAACTATTTAATCTTTTTAATACTATTTTTACAAAATCATATATATATATATATATATTATTCATCCATACCATCATATACATCCATTATATAAAGTAGATATGTCATTTGGTAACTTTTGTTTTTGGTGTGATTGAGCAATTTTATCATTTAATAAATAAAAAATAATTTACTTATTTAATAAAATAATTAATTAAATAGTTTCTCTTTATTTCGAAATAGCTAAATAATTTATCTTTTTAAAAATAACGGTTATATAATTTTTAATACTATATATATTAAATTATATTTTATTTTTTAATTAATTATTCATAAAAACTAATAAAACTATAAAAATAATAAAGTTAGAAAAGTTAGAAAAATGTATATATTTTAATGTAAATGTAAATACTCGTACGCCTATGTGTTTTTGCTAGTTTCTAATTATAGAAATATTATTTTATTTATTATTTTCAAAACTTAGTATAAAAAATAATAAAAAGTAGATTTTACTTTTCTCGGTTTTATTATTTACTTTCATCATACATAGTTCTTTTTAAAACAAACAATAAAGTAAAGTTTTAATAACTCAGTAAAAATCGAAAACATTTTCTTAAGCTAAACAATCCCTTAATTTCTCATTGTGGATAATTCACCCAAACTAGATTATACTTCATTTTTCTAAACGCCAACTTTTTTGCTGCTGTTGGAAAGTAAAAAAGAACAATTCCAAACTGGAACAAAATCTCTATCCTTTGGCAAATGCTTTCAGTAACACAGTGATGAGGAAAATTTGAAAAAAAAAATGATAACAAACAATAAATGAATAACTTAAACTGAGGAACAGTTTGAGGCTATCATCTGTCACTTCACTTATCTACTAATTTGCGTGCACGCTGGTTGGCACCTTTGACTCTAGAGTTCATCTCATCAACATCGTCACCAAGATGATCAAGAGCTTTGTTTTGCCTGCAGTTATCACAGTACATTCACCATTACTGAATCAAATAGTTCTCTCAGATAACACAACTATTCACAAATATGTAATTTACAACATCCAAATTTTTCATGACAATGACTCTTCAGCATTCAACTCTAGTCAAATTTTCCCACACATTCACACACTGAACGATTTTAAACTATCTGATGAACATTACACTGTTCAAATTTTAAATGTGCATATATAAATAAAGTGTATGAATGACTATAATACATTCATATATCTAACTATTCTTGAAAGATCACACTGTTTATATTTTGTTTCAGTAAATTAGAGTTAAAACATGCTTTAAATTGTGAGTCTAAGTAGGTTTAATGATTAACTTAACTTCACAAACCAACTTATAAGATGATATTTGCACCACACTTATGTATTATAATTTGAGGTTATCACTGCATGAATATGTGAAAGTTTGACTACACTGAATCCGGTTTCCATAATATTTTGTTCATTTATTCTTCATGGTTAAGATTATCAGTTGCTCCATTCCATAAGCAGAATATGATGAATACCAACAATAAACAATGCAACAGAAATCTATATTGGTAAGAATAGTTACCTGTCAAGTTCAGATCCCATGCCAATTGCCATACCCTTCAAATCACCCAAGATGTCACTTAGATCCGAGAGTGCATCGTCTTGTTTAGCTTTCTCATACTGTTTTAGTAACACCACGAGATAATACAGAGAAAAGGTTACTTGAGAAAAACCAATACTTAATAGGCATAACATTACATAGAACAAAGCACTTACATCCACTTTCTGATAGGCACTGTCAGATTCATTAGGAGGTGTGGTAGGGGCTGAGCGTCCCTTAGGCACAGGAGCTAAACCCAACTTCTCCCTATCTTCCTTATTATGTATATCCTTTTTCCCCGTCTTTTCTGTTCAGATACCACATTCCATTACATTATTGTATGTTGCCTGGCCTATGGAAGAAAATAACCAAAATTTGAGTTGTAAAAGTGAAGGATGAGGAACATAAACCTGGTGTGATTACAGGGCCTTGGATATTCTTGGTCTTCTTTGGCTTCCAGGGTTTGGAGAACATGCCCCCAAGATTGTTTAAGAGTTTTTCACCCTGAAGATCACAATTTAAGTTTTTGGAACTATAAATACCACATTAGAGTTATATAAACAAAAACGAAATCATAGCTTTCATTTTCTTTTCATTTTTTATACTCTTACCCCTTCTTCAAAGGGTCTCAATTCATTCGGATTGTTGTTGATATTGTCTCTAGTATCTAGGTTTAAAATTGATGCAACCATGATAGATTGTAATGAAAACTATATCAAAACAATAACTATATCCATAAGTCAGAACCTTGATAGCTTAGGTATACAATATTAGCAAACAAAGGAACCTATATGTTCTACGTGAATGATCAAAATGCAACAGCAGGGGCATTATACTCCAATCACAATTGGTTTTTTTATCTCACCAATGCACATAATAAAAGTTTGTATTAAAGATTATTTAAGTTGTCCAAGTTGAAAATGGTGAAGGCCATTAAAATGTTATTTATCAAAATGCTGCCTTATTAGAGATACAAAAAAATAACCTAAACTTTGTACTTAGAAATGAAAGCAGATATACTCATACCCTACTCAAATCCTTCTCAGTATCAACAACCATATTGTGGGTCCTGGTTATCTGATCACCCTGCTCGTGCAACATCTCAAGGGTCTTTGTGGCTTCCCCTCTGATGTCCTCAGCAATCCTCAAACAATTGTCGACACTCTTTGTTGTCTCCTCAGACTTGTACACTGCATAGTTTTCCAGCTCCTGAACACTTTGGTTCTCTAGCCCCCCAGAGTCACGGAAACCATTCTTGTACCTGTCTTTGTCTTTTGATGCAGTGGAGGAAGGCTTCCTCCCCCAATCATCATCATCTTCATCGAAATAGTTTCCTTTGGATTTTTGAACTGGGAGGACAGGTTCTGAAACTGTTCTTTTTTCTGCAGTAAGGGTTGTCTCCTTATCCGCTTCAGTTGGTGGTGGCGCTGCTTTTCTAAACCCAAACATTTTTCACCTGCTAGCACAATCCAACAGCATAGAAACAGAAAAAGTAAATTAAGTAATCAACATAGTGTTTAATTTTGATACACAAGTCAAAAGACTTTAACACATTCAATTAATTAGAAATCACCATTAGTATGATAATGCACAAATAGAAGGCACTCTAAAAAATTGTTATACTATTTGTACATTCTAATTAAATACATTAACATACAGCATTACTTTTACACTATTACATGGAATGGCTCTTTCAAAACTACTAAGACTGATTTACTAAGTGCTGTAAGAAATATGAACCACAAATAGATACTTACTAAAGATAAACAGAAGCATAAACATTCAAATTCAGAAAAATAAAAATATAAAAACTAGCCAAGACATTTTGGTGCATGCCCAGATAACCCACGATCACTGCTACAAAAAGAATGCTTTTAGCAACTAAGGTAAAAAAAAAGAGTCGACAATGAACTCCTGCATCTAAGCTTATGTTTGATTTTCTATTTGCAAAATTTGCAAAGACTACTTGAGATTTTCAAAATTCAACTAAACAATGTTGTTTAGGCAATGGACATAGACAAAATGTGGAATTGGGGAAGATGTTGAACAAGATGTACATGGAAGAAAAAAGGTGATAAAGTAAATGGTAGCTATTTCTATTTTTGTTTTTTAAAACACCTATTTTTGGAAATAATTTTCAAAACTCCATAGATTTTGGATGAGAAATTGATTGTTGAATAACGTAAAATGGTTGTAGAAAACCGTCTCAAAAACCAGAAAGATACTCACACATAACATGTCCTAAATTTCTAAAATCACTAGTTTACTTGCTGGCGAAGGTAACACAACCAATAACACACCACACTAAGATAAAATTCCGTGCTTTCATGAATCAAAGTGCAATGCTTCAGAAATAGTACCACAAATTAAAACAAATGCAATCAAAGAAACCCATCATGCAGAACGCAGCAAAGCTTTTACCAAGTAAATTATCTGTGAAAGCTGAAAAATTGTGAGAAGGGTACCTGAATTTTGAGGCCAACAAGGTCAACAGTGGTACACAAACCCAAATGTGGCAATGGGTTTGCGAACTAAAGAGGAACAGGGGATGGTTGAAACTGAATGGAAAAGACTGAGAATTGTGTTCGTTTCGTTGAAAAATAAGAAACCGATGAAAGGTGTCGCGGAAAAACAGAGACCCACGCGTTGTTTCAACCGTAAACAACATTTGACAATTTTAGTTGTTACAAAGCTAAAATTAATTTTGACTCAAAATATTAAGATTAAAAGCCTTTTTTTTCTTTAATTTTTTTAATTAGATCGCCGTATAATTATTTTTAGTCCAGTTATGTATTAAAATTAAACTCTACAATCATTTATAGATTAAGATGAAATCCTTTGTACTAAAAAACACAAACGATTTTTATGATATACTATTTTATTTTATTCAGTTAATTTAATTGATGTAATAATTTTTATTATTTTATATATTAATTCTAAATTTAATATATTATAAATACTTTTTTATATACCATATTATTTAAGTTTTTTTTGTTTAAATTTGAAAACATATTTAAGATATTTAAAGTTAATCTAGAAGGAACTTGAAGTCATAATAGAAAACAAATTAGATGGGAGAGAGAATAGAGAATTTGAAAATTAAAAATAGAACTTCAGAGTCAGACAACAAGTTTTGAGAAATATTTGAAAATGAATAAAACAAAATAAAAATAAATAAAAGGGTTTTATATAGATTAAATGGTATACTGGAAACTAAAATCTGAATATAAAAAAAAAAGGGATTATCTTTATGAATAATTATAGATTTATAGAGGGACTTATATTTTAAGGTGTCTTTCTTCCTAATAATTTGAACAACTATATATAATTTTTTTTAAAGAAAAATACTTTAAGATTGATAGATAAATATATTTTCAATAGCTAACTATCGGTAACAATGTAAATGTAAATTCCAGGGGATAAAAATATTCAAAAGAAAATATATGAATAAAAGAAACCTACGAGTTCAATAGTTTTTGTATCAAAATATATATATTTTTTTGCATGTTTTGAAGTATTTAAAAAGAATATCTGTCAAAAAAACTATCAGAGGATTAATTTATAAAATTGAAAAAAAAGGGACTAAACCTCAAGCTTATTTATGTTTAAATATATTACTATTAACCTATGGGTGATGTTTAGACAAAAAAAAAATGATTGATATAAACAAAAGAGTATTATGAGTATACAGTATATACTATTAGTATAAAGAAATTTTACACCATCATTCAATTATAAATTTATGATTTAATCAATAATGTATTTGAATTCAGCTCTACTTTTATACCTAATTATTTATTTGATATATGGTCTTTAAATAATTTTAAAAAATAAACTAAAACTGTATAATAAAATAATAAACATTTATTTGAATTTTCTCATACACCTTAATGAGAAAGCAACTCTAAATATTATAATTATTATTATTTACGTAGAATAGATATATTAAAATTATTTATATATCCCTTTAATATGGAAGAAAACTAAAAAAATAGAAATTCATTTATTTGCATTGTAAAAAAAATTAATGACATCTTTATTTAAGATATAAGGTCAAATAATCATGAGATATAAATGGGCTTCATCCTAGCTTAAGGTAACCGAATTTTAAAGGACTTTTTTTTCACCCTATACTTTCTTTTTCTACACTTCTATAAATATTAAAATCTCTACTTTATTCTTTGGTTTAATTTTTTTTTCGGATTGTTGAATTCGAAAACATTAAAATTATACAATCCAAAACTTAAAAATTCATACTATAAAATTAGAATAATAATTTGAAAATCATTTTTTACTTTTTAGATTGTGTAAATTTAGAAATTAATATTTTATTTTAGATTATATAATCAAAAATAATTTTTTATATTAGAAAATCACTTTCAGATTTAAAAGTCATTTTTCATAAAAGAAAAATTTTCTAAAATTATTTTTTGGAAAATTTTTTTTTAGATTGTGCAATTCAAACACATTACAGAAGCATGTTACTAGAATCCAGAAATACAACACAGATAAGGAGGTGACACCGACAAAAAGGGGTAACCATTAACAAGGGGCAGTTTTTTCTTTTCCACAACCCATAGTGGTATAGAAAAAAACTATGTGGTGCAAAAAGAAATAGCCCATTTTATACTGGTTATGGGTTGGACCTAGATCAAATATGGGCCACATAAAGATTTACACAAACAACAAAAACTATTTAGAATAAATTTGACGTGATTTATACAAAAGCATTATAATAAGGAGAAAAATAAAAACATCATAATACATTTTAGTATTTTAACCAAAGGGATATCTTGTTCCCAGCAGCTTCATTAATTCTATTTAGAACGAAATATCATCTTTTGATTTTCGGAAGAATATAAATACATTTTTTTTATATAAAAAGAAATCTACTATTATAATGGTCTCTTCAATTCCGAAAGTAATTCACGAAATTAATGTAGTTTGAGTAAAAATAGAATTTAAACTTTTTTTGAGTTTGAATGTGGATTAGAAAATAAGTTGTAATTAAAAGACTTATCAACTAAGTTTTTTCATCAAAAAAATAATTATATAGTAGGTTTAATCATTGATTCGATTTATATACCTATATAATGTTCATGATTTAGTCTTTATATCTAAAAATTATTTGTTTTAGTTTTATTGTCAGAAGGTACTAATGTGATGACACTATTAATGAGTTTATATTTTGTTTTTAACTTTCATACTTGCACTTTTTTACATTTTAGTTCTTATAGTATCAAGTCTTTACTATTTAGTTTTTATACGAACAAATTCTTGATATGTTTTACTCCATATCAACACTTTACCCTTTTTTTCCTCCTTTTTTCCTCTTTGGTTTTTTTCTCTCTCTGTACTTTTAAATAACTTGTTTCTCCTTTTATTTTGTAAATGTTGTATCTTTTAATCATCTTACATAAACTAATTTTGTCTCTCAAGGTTGAAGAATTTAGGAGTGCTTCTTGAAAAATATAAGATAATTTGGGAGTAGCAAATTTTGTAAGTACTCTTTACAATAGAAATAACTTACTCTATCATTTTAATATTATGCTTGGAAGCATAGAAGCTGTCATTTCATTTGTTTTGTAGATCACATGTTAGTAAAAATGCCATGCATGCTCCTCTACAAGAAATAAGGAATGGAAGATTTAGAGAAAGAAAAAGAAAAGAAAATAAGAAAGGATCTTAGCACTACTAAAATCATGTATGCATATGACAAAACCATTAATTTTTGTTTTGATAATTTAATAACCATTATAAAAGGTATAACATATTTACACCACTATTTCGATTTCATATTAATGTTAGAAATCTATAAGCTAATTGAGTTACATCGCAATTAATGGCAATAACTAAAACAAACAAACTATTCGTATTACTTTGCATAAATGCCTACTTTCTTTTTACACATAAGATTAAAAAGACTACAATAACGGATAAGAGTTTCATGCAATGTATATATATCTTCATACATTTACTCCTTTTAACATTTTACATATATATATATATATAATACATTTAAAGCAAACAACAAGATTAATACTGTAAAAACATCAACATCAAAACTCTAGTATTTAGAATAATAAAGAATTAATTACTGTAAAAATATACAAGTTAAAAAAAAATCTCTAAATATAAAGAGGAAAAAACAAGGGGACACTATTAAATATTTTTTAACATCTATTATTTTATATCTTCTACATTAGTTATAACACTGATGTAAAAGATGGGATATGTTCTATATTGATTGAAAAACCAATGTAGTATGGAAAAATATTATAACCATTATGAATGTTGACTGATGTTACAACCCTCAATTAAAATAAAATAGAAAGCGTTGGAAACGACTTATTACTTCAGTTATAAATAATAATCGATGTAATATGTTAATTCGTGCAAAAATAAATGTGGAAATTGATGTAGCGAAAATTATTGATCTAGAATTTGATGAGGAAGTTTGCTTCACGTTGACAAAGTGAATTGTTGTAATGGAAAAACATGATCTAGAGGAAGATGATTGTTATGTTACTGTACACGATGGAGGAGATTTGTGACGACATGGAGGACAAAATTTGATAGGTGCAAACTGTTAGAAAAGATGGCTTTAAACTAGAGGGGAGGTGAATTGTTTAAAGGAGTTTTCGCAAACTTTTCAAAGCTAGAATGAATTTATTTCAGAAACCAATTGATTCAGCAATTCAGTTAGCCAAAACAGCAAGCAAAAACTGTAGTACTAGAAAAAACAATCGGTTGTTTATAC
>Ga0123342_1004030_pt1 | contig 22886 bp, 10 predicted proteins | sample Turbeawhitnodule_FD_89960 | JGI IMG/M metagenome (GOLD analysis project Ga0123342, IMG submission 89960) | Root nodule microbial communities of legume samples collected from Mexico - Turtle bean Mexico white nodule | ecosystem: Host-associated > Plants > Roots > Nodule | place: Mexico: Nepantla... | reverse complement strand
CCATATTGTGTTTTCAGGTTCTCAGAGAGACAATCTGTAGCGTGGACTTGAAGCGCACGTGGTGTTAAAGCTGGTGAGGAAAGATCGTGACGAGGCATCGTTCTTGCGCTTGGTCAACCGGCATGATCAGTTTCTATTATTGTTAAATGGTTTCTAAATTGGTATCTAATTAGCAACCAAGGTTTTTGCTACCAAATTTAGAAACTAAATAATTGGTAGTGAAAACATTGGTAGCTAATTAGATTCCAGTTTAGAAACCATTTAACAATAATAGAAACTAATTAGAAACCATTTTTTTTAGTTTCTAAAATGGTCTCTAATTTAGTTACTATAACAACTAATTATTTTTTTATCTAAAATTGGTTCCTATTTCATGTTTTTCTTGTAATGAAGCACCAACCCTCTCCTCATATGTCTCAAACCAACTCTTGTTTGAGAACATATGGAAAGTACAACCACAATCTAGAATAAATACTCTAGAGTAATCCCACTAATCGCATAACTCAAGCACCAAACAATCTTCATCAAACATTGGATTAGTTTAAACAGTAACAACCAAAGAATCTTTGTCTCATATGGACAATCTTTCTTCTAATGACCTGGTTCTTTGTAGTAATTACATATGTTTTTTGAATTGGCTTTACCTTTCAATTTCTTCCTATTCTTCTACCCCATGACAATGGTAGACACAATCAATTAAATGTGTTAGTTATGTTTGTATTGAGTTATAATATAACAAACAAATTAAGAACTACGAATGTAGCTATTATGTAATTCAATAAATGATGATCATCATGCGAATTGGAATTAGAAGAGTTTGTACTGATTTATTATATTTTACTAATTTATTAATAAATAAACTATTTTAAAATTATTATGTCTTGTACGATTTTATGAATATATAGCTCTGTAACTATGAAGCAATTAACTACATCATATTGACAAGGGACAACATAATTTATTAACTTTTATAACATATTAGATTAGTTTTTAGACTTGATTAATTTCATAAATTTAGTATATGTTTTTATGTTAAAATAATTGTCCTTTGTAATATTTATTTTAAATTGTTTTTTTTATATCTTTTATAATGTTAGACAATTTTGAGTTATAAATGTCTTGCATTATATTAAGGAGAATTTCTAACATGATTATAAATGATATTAAACCTATATATTGTAAATTTTGTAATATTCTGATTGAATAAATTGTGACAAATAACATAAAATGGAATTAGTATTATAAAACCAACTAGTAAGGACGATAATTGTTACCATATGCTTGACACTTAAATCTAATTTAGGAAAAGGATGACCATATAAAATGATGATTGAATTGAAAATATAATTGTTATTATATATGATGACAATTCAAACCGATGTTGAAAATTCATATACCAACAATGACTTGATCAATAATGATTATTGAAAATATTGTTTTTATTGTAGATAAAACTCCCTTTTCCAATTATAGAATTTGGTCTGATGAGTGAGGAAATGCACACATGATCTTCTCCATGATAAGTTGTAACAGAGGGAAAGAGACCAACATTATTTCTTTTATGACTAATTAATTTTTGCATATTTCATTTAAAGGACTAAAAAATAATTTTGTTTTTGTGGAAGCCTAATTTGCGTAAGTATATTTTTTAAGGACTAAAAAATAATTGTATCAAATTGAGGAACTAAATGTATAATATCTTGAAATTAAATAACTGATCATACATAATATCTAATTATATTTTGTTTAATAGTTTTTAAATGTATATTTTAAAGTAAAAAATAGAACATGTTGGATTAAAATAGAGCTGAATTAAATTTAATTTTAAGTTTAAATTATCTTTAGTTCAAAATTGTTTTAAAATTTATTTCGGTTTTACTTATAATATAATTTCTCTTTTTAATTATGTTTTCTATTTCATTTATACAGTTGAAACCTGAAACCTTCTGTTTGGAATCAAGTTGAACTCTTTTTGAATCAGTAATATATGTCTGTAAGAGAGTGGTTTAGATTTAAGAGTTGACATTTAATTTTGAAAATCTCATAAATTTTGCGATAAAACTGAAAATTTATTTTGTAAACAAGATTTTTTTTTTTAGCTTTCAAAACCCACAATTTGAAACTGTATTACACAAAAGGTAATTGATTCAAGATTCTCAGGTTTTAACTTTTTTAATAATACTTAAGACACGCGTTGAGATAATTTTTTTTAACAGTTTTAAGTGAAGAAAAATAAAATATATTTTTTAGAAAAATAATATAAAAGATTACAATTTAAATTATACATTGAATATTTATATTAATAGATTTTATCCACTTTCTTAATTGGACTCGAGTTTATGTTTATAAATTATTGTTATTTTGACTTCTAAATAATATAAAGACTTTTTAGGATAACGGTATCAAATTTTCATGATGAGGATAAACTTGAGATTACTTGGTGGGGGAGAGACAAACTTCAAATACTCTAATTTTAATTTACATAAATTTTATTATTTGTTCTATTTTTTCATATTTTTTATTTTCATTATCTAACTGATTTCCAAGTTGGAATTAAATTGCAGGAGTTTATGAATTAATTTTGTTTAAAAAGATAAAGAAAATAAGAAAGTTGAAATATTTTTGAATTGCGGTTAAAATTAGCGATAAGATAAAGAATAGCAATTAATTGGGTTTCGAAAGTTATACGTGTTGGTGAGATTACACGGCACGGTGTAGTTATGGAGAGTACTACTAATACTAAACTAATATTGGCACATACTTTCACGTTAAACTTTTCTACTATTTTCATATCACAAAATTGTCTCCTTCTGAAATCGACGATGCAAAGAGTTGTTTCAGATTGATTCATTTGTACCAAAAACGTGGAGACCCTTTAACCGAGTAGAACGCTTCCACAGTTAGACCCTATTCTCTCGCTCTTATATCTATCACACACACACAATAAACAAAGAGAAACAACACCAATTACAAACTCTTCTTCTTCTTCTTCTTCTTTTCTTCTGTCACCAGCAACAACCATTCATGGACCCTTATGGCTATTTTATGTGATTGTGACTGTTTCAGACACCAAACATCACTTGGTTCCAACTCTGATTGATTGGAATGCTGTTGTTACAATGGTTGAGAGAACCGTGCCTGGCTCTGCCATCAAGGTTGTTTCAAAGAAGACCTTGTGTTTTTTCTTTGCAATGACAACGTTGTTGTTCATGTTGTCGTGGTTGTTTGTTCTGCGTTCCACGCGCCCGGATGCCACGTCTAACTCCAGCCTTTTCTCTTCCTCCAACGACGCATATTCTGATCCAGTGCAGCAAGAAAATGAAGAAGTAGAAACTTCGTTTGGTAATAGAGCAATACTCGGTGACAGTATACAAGCAGCAGCAGCAGCAACGACGACAGCAACACATGATGGGGCACAACAACAATTACAACAATACGTGCCGGAAGAACAAGATGTGAAATGCAAACCAAGTATGCTGAGAGTTTTCATGTATGATTTGCCTCCTGAGTTCCATTTTGGACTATTGGATTGGAAGCCTCAAGAGAATGCTAACGGTGTTTGGCCTGATATCAAAGCTGTATCACCCCATTACCCTGGAGGGTTGAATTTGCAGCATAGTATAGAGTATTGGCTAACTATGGATCTTCTTGCTTCAGAACTACCTGAAGCTGAAGCACCATCTAAAGCAAAGAGTGTGATGAGAGTTAGAAACTCTAGTGAAGCGGATGTAATATTTGTGCCATTTTTTTCCTCTCTTTGTTATAATCGGTTTTCTAAAACTGGCCCACATGAGAAGAGAAGCAGGAACAAGGTGCTGCAGGAAAAGTTGGTGAATTATGTTACAGCACAAGAGGAATGGAAGAGGTCAGGGGGGAAGGACCATGTCATCTTGGCTCACCATCCAAATAGTATGTTAGATGCAAGAACTAAGTTGTGGCCAGGAACTTTCATACTCTCAGATTTTGGGAGGTATCCTCCCAATGTAGCCAATGTTGAGAAAGATGTGATTGCACCTTACAAACATGTGGTTGGATCCTATGATAATGATCAATCCAGTTTTGATAGCCGTCCAATATTGCTGTACTTCCAAGGAGCTATATACAGAAAAGATGTATGTTTCTTTCACTCTCTGATGTCTTGGTTTTTTAGTTTGTTGAATCTTTCCTTTCTGTCTTTTCATCATAATTTTGTATCAGACCAACAAGTTGTTGAATCTCTTTCCTTTCATTCTTCATTTTTGTTTGATGCAATATCAATATTCAGCACAACTAATTCTTTGTTTGGAAAAACTGTGTTTTAATTGGTCAGCTTTGTTACATAATTGTACACAACTACTAGATGTTGGCACTTTAAAGGGGGTAAATGCAGAGGCTAGAGTTGTGTTTTATTGACAAAACTAGAACTTTGAATAGTTTGTCTTGTAAACCCACCTCCATCCTCTGCATAATGAATACATAATGCAGTTAACAAAATTATTTCCTGGATTTATCTGGAATAATTTTTATTACTCTGCTAATGTTTAATGTTTAGGTATTTCTGTTCTAAAATGCTCCTCAGATTGCATCACATACACAAGGGCTAAAGTATTCTTAACTTATTTTTATTTTCTATAAATAAAATCAATATCTCATAGCTGCAGATGAAATTAATGAAATGATCTCATATTTTCAGCTTATGCTGAGAACCACAGGTTCTCTTTTGAAACTTCACACCTATAAGTTGTTGTGTCATAATATCTCTCATAATGTTTACTTGGTGAACATTCATTTATGGATGCAGTTGGTATCAGTCATGTTAAGAAACACTTGACATTCTTAGTTGCCACATTACAAAACAATACTTCGTACATATGGTCTCGTATATAAGTTTTCTAACACCAGCATTAATGGACACAAATAGCTAACAATGTCCTCTAACATTATGGACATTATGAGCTAAAAGTAAAAACTGATATATTTATAAAAAAAATTGTATTCAAATCTATCTTGTAATTAAAATTTTGTGTTCCATTTTGATAATCCTTGTTAGACAGATAATTAGGTGAAACTCAAAATCTGATAGGAGATAAGTTTAAAGGTACTCGTGAAACCACATGAAACTTGTGTAGTTTCATTTTCTAAGCTTTTGAAATATTGTATGTAAATCGGTTGAGCTGAAGTTGAGCCTGTTTTGTTCTCATACTGATTCAGGGAGGTCATGTTCGGCATGAGCTATACTATCTTCTGAAAAGCGAAAAGGATGTGCATTTTTCATTTGGGAGTGTTCAAAAGGGTGGAGTGAAAAAAGCCACAGAAGGCATGCGTTCTTCCAAGTTCTGCCTGAACATAGCTGGAGACACCCCTTCATCAAACCGCTTGTTTGATGCCATAGCCAGTCACTGTGTCCCTGTGATCATCAGTGACGAAATCGAGCTGCCATACGAGGATGTCCTTGACTACTCTGAGTTCTGCATATTTGTGCGCACCAGAGACGCCCTGAAAAAGAGGTATCTGATAAACTTCATGAGGAGCATTGGGGAGGAAGAATGGACCAAGATGTGGAACAGGTTGAAAGAGGTTGAGAGTTTCTTTGAGTTTCAGTTCCCTTCCAAGGAGGGTGATGCTGTCCAAATGATTTGGCAGGCTGTGAAACGCAAGGTTCCTTTCATGAAGTTGAAAACTAACAGGTCTAGAAGGTTTTTCAGATCAATACCTGCAGCAGCTAAATACAAATAAATGCATGCTTCTTTGTTTGGATTGTGACCATAGATATCGTGGGAAATGACTTTAGGTTTGCCCTTTAGAAATGTTAGAATATGAACATCCCATAGTTATATTATATACGTTTGTAGAGATGATTTTTCTGTTCACAATGTATTGTAACCTTCTTACTTACCTGACTCATAGGAAAGAGGATTTAGCCAATTTGGTAACACTTCTTGGGGATGTACAATCAAACTGTGTTTGCTCTTGATTTCATGAACCTTTATCTTGCTGAGTCATCAACGTTTTAGTTCTACTTGTGAAGATTTTCTTAAAAGATTTTGTGTAAGAATCTTTGATCAAAACATATTATAGTGTATTTTAATTCTTAAAAGAAAAATACCTCTTAAGCAAATCAAAATCTAAACATAATCATTATTATTTTAGTAGAGTGGATAGCAAGTATTCCTATTCATTATTTTAATATGCATATATTTATTATTTATATAGGCTACTTTTATGCAATAAAAAATCATTCTATCGTCATTTACATTAATAAATAATAAAATGTTAAATTTTAATTCATATGTTAATTTTTTTTATTTAATATTTGTTAGTTAATTTGTTGTTTAGTGTAGATAATGGTTTTAGCAATTAGGAAATGGGTCCAAAAAGAGTTGAAACTTGCACACGTGCCAATAGATGATGGAAGAATAAAAATAACAAAACCCATCTTAAATCTTAAAGAAAGTGAGTGTGTCTAAGAATGAAAATGGCGCTATCTTCTTCATCACCGTGTTGGTGTTCTCCCCCTCCACCGCTTCCTCCTTTCGTCCAACCACACCGTTTTGTTACTGTCAAACCCTATACTCGTTCTCAACCACACCACACCCTCGCCGCCGCCCCGGCCACCAGACCTTCTACTCCGTTAGTGCACTCCACCAGACAAGGGTTTGACACCGTCAACATTGCCGAAGATGTCACTCAGGTTCCTTCCTACTTCCCTTCGCAATTTCAACACATTTTTTATTGCTGCTGTAACATTTTAATTTAACCATTTAGTTAATTACTTCATGTTTCTGCAATTTCTTCTGTTTTAGTTTTTAACGATTTTACGAATTTGTGCAGTTGATTGGAAATACGCCTATGGTTTACCTGAATAAAGTTACGGAGGGTTGTGTGGCTAACATTGCTGCCAAACTCGAGTCTATGCAACCTTGTCGCAGTGTTAAGGACAGGTAGTAGGTTACAACGATGCATACACACACATATACATATGTTCGCTGATGCTCTATTGACTTAAAAAAGGAGATGAGGTTCTTCTTAAGTATCTTAAGAGAACTTTTTTTAACTTGTGCCGTAAACTAATTTTAACTTATAAAAAAACTTATTTCATTTTTTTAAATTATTTTCCTCTCCTAGAGGGACTTCATTTGATTAGAAGTTTTCCACATTGCATGATTTTCACTTTGCAATTCCTTTTATGTATTAATATCTGTTATTATTCAAAATGTCAGAATTGGCTATAGTATGTTATCCAATGCTGAAGAGATTGGAACAATTTCTCCGGAGAAGGTAAATAATGAATATCTTTTGTGTACGGATCAATGTAATATTTGCTATTTTTAAACTTACTGTATTGTGATGTAATAGTTTGTTCAAATTCAAATCCAAGGCATTGAATCTTGAATTTTCTTTACGTTCCTAATCATGTATTCTCGCAGACCGTTTTGGTTGAACCAACTACGGGAAATACAGGACTTGGCATTGCTTTTGTTGCAGCAACAAAAGGGTACAAACTTATAGTCACAATGCCTGCTTCTGTTAACATTGAGAGGAGAATCCTTTTACGTGCATTTGGTGCAGAGGTTATTTTGACTGATGCTGAGAAGGGGTTAAAAGGGGCAGTTGACAAAGCTGAAGAAATTGTACGCAGAACGCCTGACGCTTACATGTTTCGACAGTTTGATAATATGACTAATACCAAGGTTAAGTGTTAATGCATCTGCTGTAAGACCTTCAACTTATTACTCTCTGTATTTTGAATTATTTAGTGCATTAGTGAAAATAGAAATTACAATATAAATTAAGTTGCGTGTTATTAAGATTTATATGCACAAATTACAGATACACTTCGAAACTACAGGGCCAGAGATATGGGAGGATACCCTGGGTAATGTTGATGTATTGGTTGCCGGGATTGGAACTGGTGGCACCATTACGGGCACCGGACGTTATCTGAAAATGATGAACCAAAATATAGAGGTTTGATTATTCATTTTATATGCGTTTACTTGTTATTTCAATTTGAATGATATATACTTATTGGTCCTGTGGTACTAACTCCCACTACTAAGTATATCATTTCCTGAATTCAAATCCCATAATCATCACTTCTTTTGTATTAAAAGAAATTTTATGTAGTTATTGAATTAGTCAGCTTGCACTTTATATTTCTCATATTCCAAACCTCTAGGAACTTGGCTCTGTATTTCTTTGTTGGCAGAGAGAGGGAGAGGGACGGAGAGTGAATAAGGAAGGAAAAAAGATCCAGAAGAAACACAAAAAATATTAGTTTGACTATTCCAACTTACATTTGATTAAACCATGAATTGTAGGAAACATTGTCCGGGATGACTTAAATTGTGTCGTTTGTGTGACATGCCTGGGTGTATTATTAGGCTTATGATAGACAATTATTGGCTTGTGCTTCTTACATGTTATGTGAAAGTAATGCTTTATCTGTTCTATTTTGTTTAACCTAGTGTTAAAAATGTGGTATATTGTGTCTTGCATAGGTGGTTGGGGTGGAACCTGCAGACAGAGGTGTAGTTTCGGGTGACAGTCCTGGTATGAATATTTTACAAAGTTTATGAATTGTATATTGGCCTCTCTTCAGATTATTAGTTTCTAGGCCAATATTCACATAAAACATATTTTCTTGTCAGCTTCTGACTGTAAGAGAGTTTGTTGTAGGTTTCATGCCAAGCATTTTGGATGTCAAACTGCTTGATGAGGTTATCAAGGTAAAAAGAAATTATTGTCCTCTCACTTTCTCTTTATCTCTTTATTTCTCTTTGGATTTGGTATTTCTATACTAAGGAACAACAAGCTTTGTTTCATGAATTTAGGTCATTAGTTCAATTTTGGAGTCATCTACATATGATTTAATTGCTTTATCTGGAGTGTCATCAACTAAACTCTTTCCAGTTATTTCTTTAGTGGCTTTTCTTTTCTAATTATGCAGTGTTGTTATCTTATAATTTGCAGAAATAGATTATTCAAAGTAATTAATTATCTTAACACATGAAAGAACAGGTTACAAATGTTGAAGCTATTGAAATGGCAAGGAGATTGGCATTGAAAGAAGGTTTACTGGTAAATATTGAGTATACCCTTATTCTAGTCCTTGAGACTGTAACTGTTGGTCACTTTGTCCTTTACTTCACAAAATCCTTACTTTATTCGACAAAAAAGTAATTCATTGTAGTGCCTTTTCACTTCATTTCCACGTTCCATTTCATTGAAAAGTAGTAAATGAAAATTTTGCATAGTTAAGGATCTAACTGACGGATGCTTACTAGTTAAAATACTAGAATGCGGGTTTACTAGTAAATATCTTTCTATATAATTTGTTTTTATGTTTCATATCTTAATATCAATTGTCAGCAAACTCTTACAATATTTTGATATTATGAATGCCTATAAACTGAAGAATGTGATCTGCATTTAGCTTTCCATGTATATTTTGTCTGCATATTAAATATTGGTTTGACATTTTTTCATGCTTAGTTTTGTATGTTGCTGGTTATTGCAAGTCATTATAAACTACCAAGTTGTGGTTTATAATTTTCAGAATGGATTTTATCATAATTAATTCAAATTTCTGTCTAGGTTGGGATTTCTTCAGGAGCTGCAGCTGCTGCTGCCATAAATTTAGCAAGACGGCCTGAGAATTCTGGGAAACTTATTGTGGTGAGTTTATTTCCAATTTCTCAAATATTTTGGCTTTCTTTTGTTGTTTCCATTAGATTTATTGGACATATTTTATATAAGAATAGGTATTGAAAATTGAATTAATAGAATAAAATGAAACTTAGTGATTTTCTCTCACAAACAACTAATATGTGTTCTGCCTAGAGACATGTCTCTCTCTGATCACTTTAGTGCTTGTGTTTAGCTTGAGTTGTTGAATGTTGAACTCAGTAGTTTATTATGCTTTTTTGCGTCTTCCACTACAAGAAATATTGATGTTAGCCTCCCCAAAAAACCCACACAAAGACTAAAAGGGAGACTCTAGAGTCTCCCTTTTAGTCTTTGTGTGGGTTTTTTGGGGAGACTATCATCAATATTTCTTGTAGTGTTCTTTGGTCCCGACCTCCCAGGATATGTTGTTTGTTAAGCATGCTTATTCTTTGCTATTCTTTTCTCCTTTTTAATTAGATTATTATGACTCCCTGCAAAATTAGCCTCTTCTATCTGAGCAAAATTTCTGTGGAATCATGATACTTCTGTCTTCATTTGGTTTTAAAAATTGCAATATCAATGGCTAAGGGCAAATTGAATTTGGGACAGACGGAAGTTGGTTTTCTGTGCTTCTGTTGATAGAACTGGCAATTGACGGCAAAACATTAAAGTGTAACAATAAATAAGTGCATAGGAAACTTGGCTTGATGTTGCCCAAGAATTAGCAAAGTTGGAAATTCAGAGAGCACAAGTGTAGTGTATACATAATTCATGAATTTAGATGTTCTATTTTACTACTTTCCTGATAAATTATTCTTTTATCTACCAATAAAGCCATTGATTCTTTCTTCACCACTTATTTTGGACATTGAAGGTTATTTTTCCGAGTTTCGGTGAGAGATATATTTCTACTGCTCTCTTCCAATCTATCTACGAAGAGGTTCAGAAAATGTAAAATTTAGATTCTACCTTAACGAGGACAATAGCCAATTGAAGATTGAAGCTGCTCTCATGGCACTGCCATTCAAAGAAGTAGCAGCTGCCTTTTGCTTTGTATAGGTATATATATTCACACTGTTGGATAGAATCAATGTTACTAGATAAACCTGTCTTCTGTATGTTTTAATCTTTGGATTTTATGCATCAGATGCATGATTCCAACAAAGCACAATTTTGAAGCTGAGGTCTTTCACGAAGCTAAATGGGGGAACTTACATGATGTACAATGTCTTATGTATTTTCATTTTTTTTAGTGGTAATCTAGCGTGGTCTATTCTTTTCGTTATTCTTCACTTTCCCTTCCCCAATATCAATGATGAATAGTATTCAAATGTCCTGCAGAATGGTTAGCATTCTTTTTCCTATTTACTATTATCAGACTATGTATTTTATATATTATGTAGATATGGAAGCATTACGGTTTGTCTGGTTGACGATGGTTTGTCAGTGTTCTATACCATTGTTTACTCACCAAATTAGTGCTTCCGTACCCATTATATCTTCTCAGAATGACAAAGAAAGAACTATATTTCAAAGCATCGAATGTAAGGGGAAAATTCCTTTGTGCTTTACTTTATTAGTGATAATTTAAGTTTACGAGTTTCAATTCAAAAACTTTTTTCCAAAATGAGTTTCAACAGGGTTAGTTACACTAGTTTTCATCCAGAAAAGTTGTGTCTAGCACGAGGGTACTTGATCTCTTTGCTTATCAACCGCTGGATATAATAAAAAGTAAACAAACGGTTAGGATAGCTTTCATTTGCCCGGTTGCACCGATTATGTATGAAGTATGAAAGATTTGCCACTACTCCCAGTTTTGTGATGATTACAAATAAATCTCATCTCTCCAAGACAAAATCCATAGCAGGCGTTTCAATCTACTGTCGATCCATAGACTGAAAAAAAGTACTAATAGTTGTATAATTTAAAAAAATAAAAATATAAGTAATTGCCTCCTTAATTTTTGCAGAAAATAGACCAACCTGAGCTTGTATGTATTAAAATAAAAATGCAAAATAGTCGCATTAAATTATCAATCTTGATGAGTATGTTGTAAGTAGTCCATGTTGTCTATGCCATAAGCTGTTTTGCATTCTCTTATTTATAAAATATGCATGATTTTTAAAATTACATGTAATGGTGAATTTAATTTGGAAAGTCTTGCACCCAACACGAATTCTTCTTTCAGGGTTAAAAACTGATATGGAATTACAAAAGTACTTTAAAATTCCATGAGTTTAAGTATACCCATATTTTTCCTTATATCATTTCCAACCGGAAGCAAACTATTCAAGAAAATGGGGGTTCCATTGTGAACTGACCATTTGTCATAACCCTTTACCCGAAAAACTTTTGCTAAATGAACTTCTGAGAACTTGCAATCTTTTTTTTTTTTTGAATTTAATGTCTTTTTTCCTCTATTCCTTCTCTTGGATTGAATTGTCAGTTGATGTCTGCTCTATTGGGGTTAGGGAGGAATAGAGCAACCACGAGTTCTCATGTTCAATCTTGTTGCTCCCACCATCTATATATAACTATAGCAGCTTTAAAATATAGAGACCTATAGAGCAATCTTTCATCATCAGCCCCATGTGATTGCAGACAAAAGTCTGTTTAGTGATGCTTAATCTTGTCCTACATGTTTATAACATACTTTTTTTATGAAAGTGATTGAAATGTTGGACGATTACATTTCTTAATTGCATTAGAAATATTTCTATACATGATCTATTCGAAGCTTTTATTTGATAACTTTATCACATGAACCACTATTTTAGTTAAAAGCAGTTTTTTTATAAATCTGTTTAACTTTTTTTACTTTGAATTGGTTCTGAAATCACCTCAGCATGGACAAACCGAAGACAACACTAACACAAACTTGCATTTCTGAAGTGATTGTGAGCATTACTCTAATTTTGTGCTATTGATGGTCCAGGCGGGGCTAGGGACAATGTGGTGCTTTGGACCATGGAGATGAGATTGAGAAGACAACTCCAGAAGAAATTGATTACTCGGAAGGTTCACTTGGGTTTTTATATATTATATCTAAATACATTTATTTGTTTATATTGATTGCAATATGTTTTTCTCAAACTCAAGTCCTTTGACTATTGTTGCAATTTTAAGTTCTTTCTCGGATGGTATGCTATTTCTGATTTACCTAATTTATTTGCAGGTAAATTCAAAGCTTGATGAAGAAGGCAATGATGATGTTTTGAAGATGTAATAACAAAAACACAGGGAGATAACTGAAAGTTACCATGGAAAATTTAATGCAGAAAATTGTTATCTTAGTAGCTGCTGCTATTTGACAATTGGCTGTTCATATACTCTTATCAGTTTTTTGGCAATTCATATTTTTCATGTTTGCATTCCTAAAATCTTAATGTACAATGGTAAAATCCGTATGATTTTGGTGAAAATTTATTACATCTAACACTTTAAAAATGTCCATCGGTTGTACCACGTGCTTTCTGAAGTTGACAGGTGCAGATTATAGGATTTCCAAATTGAATTTGATTAAGAAGAACAATTACACAATGAATTTCATATTAACACTTAGCACTATTTGGAGATACTATTGTTGGTTATTATCTCATCTAAATTACTATGAAAAAGAGATATTGGGAAATAATTAATTATGAACCAAAATATTAGTGACACGGATTTGAGTGACTATATAGCAGTTTGCCCATTTTTCATCTCTGATAAGAATCATAATTCAAGTTTAAAAACATTTGGTTCACCTGTAATTAACAAGCTGTCTCACCAAGTCCATTCTAGCATACAACGATGTCATGATTAACAAATTTGTCTTTTCTAAAATGAGGTACTGTTAAAATTTGAACATGCATAATTTAAATATATGTTGTAGCTGAGTGACATTTTCTTTTCCTTTTGTTTTTGGTGATACAGCAAGAATACATGCAATTTTGTATACAAGGTTAGCATCAAGAAAAAGTTTATTACTGGTCCATTATGATCCCTATTATAATTTGAAGAAAGTGGCACTCCTTTTCTACCATCATTGGTCCATATGGTTAGCCTAATTTGAAGGCCAATTAAATGCTGTGGACTTGTAGTAAGCAAACCACTTCATTTTCCACTTTATTGCATAGATGTTGATTTACAATAGAAAGGAGAGAGAACACAAAAATAGAACCCAATGGCTTTAATTATATTTTAGGAACAGGACAAACTTAAATTGCATTGAAGGCAGTGGGATCACATTTGTAATTGGGCAATAACAATGATTTAGTAGGTTGCCCCGTTTAGTCTTCATTTCCTCACTTCTTTCAATCAACACTCAACTAAAGAGAAAAATTTCACTCCTATGTTTCTCATGCCCTAATGGAAAACAAACTCTCCTTCTTTCATTCATATTCAAACATTTAATTAAAAGGTTTCATCTTGAGACTCAACTTTTTGTTAGATAATGATCTTTTTTATTTCTTTAAATTTGAGTTTAAGTGTGAATTGTATTAAAAATACTCCTACGCCAAATATAGATTAACCTGTTAAATATATTTTCCATCCTTTAATATAACACGAAATTGATTTTTGTTTATGATCAATAACCCATCTCTTGTAGTATGTAAATTATTAGAATATGTCATTATTTATGTAAAATTGATTCAAATTGAGGTGCACTTCATTACTCATTGAAAGTAGTTGAAGTTGTTAACAGTTTGCAATAAAAAAATAATAAAATTTAAAAGAGACTAACAATATTTAAAAAATAACTAATATCCTTTCACGTACAGAAGAAGGATTCATTCGAGTCATTTTCATATTACATGTATCTAGATGATATAAAGTTTGAATCAGAGATGAAAATTAATTTGGGGTTGTAATTATAAGATAATAATATATGATAGAAAAAGAGATGAAATTAAGATTAATGGAAGTATGAAGGTCTACTTGGCATGGTGTTGTGGTCCCAGGTGTGGAGTTTGTCTTTTGTTTTGCAGAAAAGTGAAGGCATATTCATGAGGATCTAACAAATGCAACTTATCTTATTTCACATGACAGCCATGCAATGTTAGGTAAAAATTATAATAGCAATGAAGCAAACAGATTTATTACTGGTGGGAATTTTCACACCATTAGCATTTATTTTCACTTAATTATTGTGATAATTTAAAGATAGATTATTGAATTATGTTTCTTATACTGGATTTTGCAGTTAAATACGTGTGCAAGTGTAGTAACCTAACTGGTTCAATTCTCATTAAAACATGCATCTCTATCATAAATCTATTATCTCCTACTACCAATTCAATTTTTTAAAACTTAAATCCTTCATTAGAAAAGAGACAGGAACTGATATTCTATTTTCTTCGTAAATTATTACAAAGATTTATACATTTTTTGTTCAGCACTTAGATTTTTAAGATGCAGAAATGTTGAAACAGGCATGGCCTATTTTTTGTCAAACAAGTTTCTTATATTTAAAAAATAATATTTGTGACACGTGTACATTTAATCTAAATAATTAAATAGTGTACTCCTCCTTCAAGATACTATAACACCGTTAAAAAAATAATAGTTTTGCGATGAAAAAAAGAAAAGAAAAAACATCGGTTACACTTATATCTCTTTAACTAGTGATTTATCATCTCGAACGTAAGAATAGATTAATTATATATAAATATGTTTTAAATTTAATTTAACTTTTTTTATAAAATCAATTTCTTAGTTAAATTCACAATTTATCATATCTAGTTGATATAACATCTTCGTAACATATTAAAGACTTGATATTTCAAATATAAAAATAAATATTTATGAGTTATGTGATTTAAAAAACAAAATAAATCAACTAAATTATGATAATATAAACTCTAATATCATATTCAAATGTAGACTTTAAATTTATAAGTCTAACTTTATAAAACTTGTTATTAATAAGATGAAGTGTTACATCCAAATATTATAACTTGATCATATTTTGATAAATGTGAATCTCCACCACGTTTAACTAGTTGAGAAACTCCATAATTTTTATTTCACATTTTACAAAGTTATCTAAAGGGTGAAAATGGAAGTTAAACGTGAATATAATTATAGCTTCATCCTTTTCAAAAGTACATTAGATCACGTTTCAACACTACTTTTGCAGAAGTAATTACGTGTACCTAGCTATGTTGATTCATTGTTAAAAGATGAACACAATTTTCAAATTCGTATCCATCAACCACTTTTTTCTTTTTTTGGAATGAATGGGAGGTGAGAAACCAACTCTGTGACCATGAAAATAAAATAAATAAAAGAGAGTGACTTGGGAGAGGGGAAATCATATTTATTCCTAGATATACTTGTTTTTTTTTTCTATAATGTTTTCTTCAGAAGTTGAAACTGTATCATTGAACTATTTTCAAAAACTACTTTAGGATTAAGGTGACGTTTAATGTATAGTAAAACAAAAATGAGGTATACACACATTGTCTAAAAGGTTTTTCTTTGATTATGAATTTGTCATTTCAGAGATATTCATTCATCTTTTGTTAATCCTAAAAAAAAATTATTAAATAAAAATTAATTTTAGAGACAAAAAATAATTAATTACTTAAATTAGAAATCATTTTAGAGACTACAAAAATTATTAGTTTCTATAATAGTTTCTATTATTGATAAATAGTTTCTAAATTGGTATCTAATTAACTATCAAGGTTTTTGCTACCAAATTTAGAATCTAAATAATTGGTAGTTAAAACCTTAGTAGCTAATTAGATATCAACTTAGAAACTATTTATCAATAATAAAAACTAATTTAGAAACCAATAATTTTTTTAGTTTCTAAAATAGTCTCTAATTTAGTCAATATATAACTACTAATTATTTTTTGTCTCTAAAATTGATTTTTATTTAGTGATTTTCTTATAGTGTATAACTTGAAAACAATCTTTAATAAATATGATTGCGTATAATCAAAGTTGTACATTTGCAATTGAAGAATTGTTGAACTAAAGAGAGAAGAAGAGGTGATTGTAGGAAGAAGTAGGTGTGTAACTATTAGATCAAATGAAAACAAGAACAAAGTCCAACAAATTTTTCGCATGTTGTCATGTAACCACAAAAGAAAAATGTTTATAATATCTTTGTTTTATTTATCAACAAAGAATTGATTGAATAAAATTGAGTATTTAAGGCATATCATAACACTTTTATAAAAAAAAACTACTGATAAGTGTCGGAATATTTCATATTAAGATACAGACACTTATGGATATTAATTGATAAAATAACTATAATATAATCCCTAATTTTTGAATTTAAACCTTTTTACATATTTTGTGATTATAATTTGAATAAGAATGATTTATTCCCAAATTTGTATTAATTTCATAATTTTATGGAAAAACAGAGATGAAAGGGTAAAAGGAGAATATATAAAGCTAAAAAGGGAAAGTTGGAACGCACCAACACTCACTCAAGCTCGTCCAAACTCACCCAAAGGATCTCGCACAAGCGAGCCCAATCTCGCCCAGGCAAGATCACTCTAGTGACATTGAGCCTGTTTTCGTCTAACTCACCCAGGCGAGCCCAATAATACACAAGCGAGAAGACACTTAACCCACGCCCAACTAGGTTAAATATGAGGCTTGAGGCAAACCTTATAATCATGGAGTGGACAAGGAGAAACATCATGAATCTTCTTTTCTTGCTCTCCATGCTTGTAATAGCTAACATGAGTGGTTAATTCTACCCTTTGAGATTAGGAGTAATATGTTCGAACTCTTATGTATTTAGGTGATATTTAAATATAATATGATGTTCTTGATTGATGATTGGTATTGTCATTTTATTTGCAATGCTTTTTTTCTATGATATAGATTCTTAGATTTTATTGGAATGTACTTCTAAGTTTCTGACCCAAATGATAATGCTTAACATATTTGAATGCTAGGAATATATTTAAAATATTAATTGCTATCAACGTCTAATCGTAAGGATAAGAAGTTTTTATAAATATGCAAGAAATCAATATTTAAGTCTTAATAATTTTATATGCGAGGAATCAATATAAATTACTTTTATACGGACATCAATATCAATAAAAGGATAGAATATTCTCATGCTAATCAAAATACAAAAGAGTAAGAAAAATGAACCCAAATCCCAATTTTCCCAATTGAATCAACAAACTCTTTGACCTTTGACAAATAACATATCCTTTCACCTTTTGAAGCTAACTTGTTTGTTTAGAGTGTTTCCTTGCTGCAATTGCTAGCAATATATGCAATTCCACCATGGTTGTGATCTCAGTTTGTTGCCCCCTTTAGGAAACATGCTATTATTGTACAACTTATGATGGAAGAAGTTCTTGTACCTGCAATAAGTAGACGCCCAATTGTGATTTTGGTTTTATTGCCCCTTTTGGATAGCATACTATTGTACAACCTGTGATGGAAGAAGTTCTTGTACCTGCAATAAGTAGACTCCCAGCCTCATAGCAGATCAAGGTTATACCAGGAAAACCATATATATATATATATATGTGTGTGTGTGTGTGTGTAGACAATCCAATGATCAGATCCAATGCTTCTTATTACTTTATAGAATTCAAGCATGTAACAAGGTTTAAACACTAGTCAGAGTAGGAAAAAGAAGCAATATACATTTTATCTATGATCCATGACCAAATTTTTAATTAAGATAACACAAAAATTTCCATTGGATTCGCTATTTACTTTCTAAACACTATGTTATTTCTTTGTTTCCAAATTTCACTTATTATTGCAATCCACATACATCCCCAAACATTGTTTCCAACCTTATTTAATGTTAGACTAACAAAGTGTGTAAAATTTGGTTTAGTTCATAGTGTGACACAATGACCTCTCCAATCCAGATATAACATGAGTTCTAAACTGCTTTGGCAGTTTTACATGTTAGAAATAAATGACTCACAGTTTCTTCATTTCACCACACATTACACACAAACTACTATCCAAAACTAGTTTCCTTCTACTCAAATTGTCTTTTTGGTCACTCTATTTTTAATGTCAAATTACCTTTTCGGTCCCTACATTTGGGCCAATATTCAATTTACTATAGTAGTTTTTGAAAAAATTAATTTGGTCCTAAGGTTTTCACCAACGATATTAGTTGTTGATGATGTGGCACGCAAAAGTGCACATGTGGACTGTGAAATCAGACAAATTTATAATGAGGTTTTCTAATGTGGTAATTGGATGGTTTCGGAGAGTGTTAAACATAACACAATTGGAAACGAGATTGTTTGGGAGATTAAGGTTTGTTTAATTGAAATTAGTGATTTGAGTTTACAACAATTTGGGAGGTTTGGGCTATTGAGGATAAGTGAAGATTCTACTCAACTTTCATGAAGAAGTGTTTGATGAAGAAAATATGTTTGAAGATGTATAAAAATTATAAATCATGGTCTTAGTTTGAATAAAGTTGTTTAAGTAGCCTTTTGCATTTTGATTCAACCTCATATCTTATAACCATGGTGAAGATCATAAGCACAAGGGTCTTTCAAAAGGAGTTTTAAAAAAATATGCTCAAGTTTTTCAAAAACTGATGTTACTACATAAAAATTTAATATGTTGTTTAACAAAACAATTGATTCATTTGCACTGCACCAAAACTGTTTCTATTTTTCAAAATTTTGTTTTGTCTCCAAAATTCAGTTTTGTTCACATATTCAGTTGTCAACTGATCATAGGTTGGTTATGTTACCACCAAGTGCTTTTTCAAAATACAATATGTTCTAAGTTTTAACCTATTGTTTTATAACAGTTTTCAAAAATGTTTTGAGAAAACTGTTTTGATTTGAATCTTATTAAAAGGAATTTTTATCACCGATCAAATCACCCCTTGCAATTACAAAATGCTTAAAGCTTTCAAGTGATTTTCATGGAGGTTTTCATGAGCTTGGTTTTTGAAAGTTTTTCTTAAAACTTTTAAGAGTTCTTGTGTTGTTTTTTCCTTTTGGCTTGGGATCTGAAGTTTTGTCAAGTGTTGTAGCTGTGAGGGTCCTGGTTTGAATCCCTTAGTCTGCAAACAAGGTGTTCCCTTTCCTAAATCTATTTTCTTTGTAAAAGTGTAGTTGTATATGTTTCTTGATAGTGTTTCTAGAAGTACAGTACTGCTGAAATAGTGTTTTCCAATTTGTGTTCTTGGTTCTTAAAGGGTTCAAGAACTGTGTTGTTTGTAAAGATTGTTTGGTTTTTTAGTGGAATCCATCTTGGTGTAAGGTGGGACTAGATGTAGCTCTTACTAAGTGAACCAATATAAAACTGTGTGTGCCATTTTTCTTAATATGTGATGAAATAAATTTGTTGTTTCAGAATTAAATTTGTTGTTTTTAACTGTTGTATTTGTCTTAATCACATTATGTTTCAAGATTTTGATAAGACTTTAATCAATCTTAAGATTCAAGGTATCCTTAATCTTTGACAAGGTAATACTCGAATAAAAGCTCTTATAAGCAATCTTGTTGTAAAACTGTTTCAAGATTTCATCATATCAAAACTGTTTTTAAAAGATTTTTGAAAAGTGGCCGCTGGTTTTAAATTATGATCCCTGAATCTCTTTAACATAATTGTTTTTAGTAAAACCATTTGAACTAAGTGTGTTAAAGGTTCTGTTTTAAAATCAGAATTAAAAATCTTGTTTCACTTGTTTTGATTTTCAAGATCTTGTTGTTAAAAACAAAATAAATCTTTGTTAACTCATTCTGTTCAAGATTTAATATTGATTTCAATATTCCCTCTGTATAAAGATCAAAATTGTTTTAGGTAGAAGTCTTAAGTCAGAAATAAAATTTGTTAATCCTAAAACTAATCTGTGTATTTCCGAAACTACTTCCTGAACAAGAAAATAAATTTGTTTTTCTTTAAATCAATCTGTTTTTTTTTTTTCTGTCAGGATTTCTTAAAGAGTTTATTTGTGAAAATTTTCCTAAGTACAATTCACCCCCGTCTTGAACTTAGACTCCGATAATCTCAACATGGGAATTTTGGATTCTTGATTGTGTTGCAGTGTTGGTGTTACTGTTTGTGCGTTTGTGGTGCAGATCAACAATTTCTATGGTTAGGTACTCTTCATTTTTACTGTGTACGTTCAACGATTAGTTGATTTTGGGGGTTTATGGCGGGTTTGAAATGTTGTTTATTCAATTGGGTTATTTTATGTTTTGTATGCTGTGTAGTTGATTACTTTAAAATAGTAGACATTATGAAGGAAATGAAGTTTTTTACAATAGGCCAAATGTGGTATTTACGTGGAGGTTGTTCTGTGTTGGAAGATAAATTGTAGGTTTTGATTGATGATGGTGGTTCAATAGATATGCTGAAAGTTGCAAATAGATACGATGAAGTTAATTTATTTTTGGTACACAGTATATCAGAGGCACAAGTTCTGGAGCATTATTTTATTAAATATAAGGATGAAAGTGGTAGTTATAGAAGTGAGGGTGTGGGTGAGGATGAGGGTCATATTTAGGGTGAGGATCATAAGGAGGATGATGGTCAGGAAGGTGATGCTGAGGAGGGTGGGATTCATGACAGTTAGGTTGAGGAAGCTAATGTTAAGGATCATGATGGTGAGGAAGCTGATCTTGAGGAGGCTGATGGTGATGATGAGCCTGATGCTGAGGTTGTTGGTGAGCCTAATGTTAAGGATGTTGATGAGCTTGGTGTTGAGAAAGCTTATGAATTTGATGACAATGTTGGGCATGTATCAGAGGACTCTTCAAGGTTAAGGGTGGACAATGTTGAATTTTTTGAAGGTGAAGTTGAAGTTCAGAGTCAAACTGACAAGTCAAAAGCTGAGGGTCAGGGTGAAAGGTTTGTTGAGATTCAAGAGGTGCGGACTACTAAGCACAGGCATAGGCGAAGAAGTAGAATGAAGGCAAACATTCCCATAGAAGGTTATGAATCAAATTTTGCATATGATTTGTAGAATTTGGCTCATGATGAGGATGTGAGTGAAGATAAAGTTGTGCATGATAGAGGGTTGTCAGATATTTACTGGAAATCAGAACAATTGGACAATGTGGAGGAAGTTGAAGAAGGTGATGATGAGGATATAAGTACTAATGGTCAATTTTCATATTTTAAACTGCCCAAGAACATGACAGATTTCTCTTGGGATATAGGTACATATTTTACAAACAAGGAAACATTCAAAGATGCCATAAGATGTTATGTTGTCCATTCAGGGAGGAATTTAAAAACAATAAAAAATGATAATAGGAGAGTTCGGGTGAAGTGAAGTGCAGTCCAAGGACAATGTCAGTGGTAAGCATATTATGGGTACTTACCTTTAACAAGTTCTTGACAATTAAGGGAAATATATGATGAACATACTTGTAGTCAACAATTTAAGGTTTATTTGTTGAGTACCAAATGGTTAAGTGGGAGATTGAAGTCTTCTTAAGTCAAAATTTCAAGATCAAAAGTAATGATGTATGGAATAAAGTTGTATAAAAATGGAACACCAATATAACTAAGTCAAAGACACAAATGGCAATGTCAATAGCATTGAAGAATGTCCATGCTTCATACCAGGAGCAGTATAAACTAATTTACGACTATACCCATGAGCTTTTGTGTTCAAACCCGGGCTCCACAACTAAAGTCAAAGTTGAAGACATTAATGGGATGAAAGTGTTTAAGATATTTTAAGTTCGCTTAAAGGCCTGCAAGGATAGTTTTATATCCTATATGCCCATCGTTGCTTCGGATGGATGATTTTTTAAGGGATATTATGGCGGTGAATTGTTAACAGCAATGAGAGACCCAAATGAACAAATGCTGCTAGCATATGTTGTGGTGGAGGTTGAATGCAAGATACATGACCTGGTTTTTGCAACTTTTAATTGAATTGAGGGAGCAAATGTATGTGATGGCAAGACTTTCACGTTTGATCAACAAAAGGTATGTAGCAATTGTCCATTTTTAATGTTTTTGTTTATATTTTTCATGTAACTTTTGTATCTATCATTTTTTACAGGATTTGTTTCTTGTCATTCAAGAGCTATACCTAGAGCATACCAACGCTTTTGAGTTTGACATCTATACTTCAACTTCAGAAAAAGATTCATAAGTAAAAAATTGAAAAGTTTAATGTGGAGGGCAACAAGCAACCAAGGTTTTTGCTACCAAATTTAGAAACTAAATAATTGGTAGTTAAAACCTTGGTTGCTAATTAGATACCAATTTAGAAACTATTTAACAATAATATAAACTAATTTAGAAACCATTTTT